>Ga0114964_10002002_pt1 | contig 14540 bp, 12 predicted proteins | sample C_131016_MF_Meta_FD_92638 | JGI IMG/M metagenome (GOLD analysis project Ga0114964, IMG submission 92638) | Freshwater microbial communities from Lake Croche, Canada to study carbon cycling - C_131016_MF_MetaG | ecosystem: Environmental > Aquatic > Freshwater > Lake | place: Lake Croche, Canada... | reverse complement strand
TTTACAAACAAATTGGCGATGCACTAAAGAAAAACTATGCCGGTTATGAGGCTTGGCTGCTTAGCGCAAATTTCATAGCCATGAAAAACATAGGACTTAAAACCTCCGCAAAAGTGATATTGTACAACGGTCCTTTAGAATGTCGTTTTATCAAGTTCGAACTTTATGAAGGAAGCAAAAGACAAACAAACGAACATCAAACAGCTTAGTCCTTCCGACTGGATAGACTATGAGTTGATTGACTGCGGACTATTCGAAAAACTAGAACGCTTCGGTGATTTTATCATTAGAAGACCGGAACCGCAAGCCGTTTGGAAAAAAGCCCTTAGCGAGGAAGAGTGGCAACGGCTGGCAAACGCTTCCTTTTCTCGAGATAAATCTCATCCGGAAAAAGGCGCCTGGCAACAAAAAGCAAATATGCCTGACCGCTGGAATATTTCCTATAAATATGACCAAATGCACTTGAGGTTTCGACTAGCGCTGACGGCATTCAAACATGTAGGAATTTTCCCTGAACAAGCAGAAAATTGGAAATTTATTTATGAGCAGCTCAAGGCAAAAACACCGGGTAGCAAGGTGTTAAATCTTTTTGCCTATACCGGTGGCGCCTCCTTAGCCGCAAAAGCAGCCGGCGCTGATGTGACCCATGTGGATTCCGTGAAACAGGTGATTCAATGGTCGAGAGAAAACATGGAAAGCTCCGGATTACAAGACATTCGCTGGGTAGTGGAAGATGCGCTAAAGTTTGTAAAGAGAGAGGTAAAAAGAGGAAATAAGTACGCCGGCATCATTCTTGATCCTCCCGCCTATGGCCGTGGACCTGACGGAGAGAAATGGGTGTTGGAAGAACAGATAGATGAGTTGATCAGCCTTTGCGCCGAATTGCTGGAAAAAAAAGACAGCTTCCTTATTCTCAATTTATATTCCATGGGGCTCTCCGTAATGATTGCCGAAACCTTGATAAAACAATATTTTAAACAAGAAATTTCTACCGAAATGGGCGAACTTTATGTGCTTGATAAACACCAACACGCGCTGCCTTTAGGAACATTTTACCGATTTACAACCTGATAATAAGTATGGAAAGTAAACATTATCACAAAGATGATTTGGTGATTACCTGGAAACCAAAGACCTGCATGCATTCTGCCAATTGCGTAAAAAAGCTGCATCTAGTATTTAATCCACAAGCTAAACCTTGGATTGATACCGCCAATGCTACTAAGGAAGAAATAATGGAGGCTATTGATGCCTGCCCTTCCGGTGCTTTATCCTATCACATGAAAGGCGCGGAAGCATTATCAGATAACGTTTCCACGAAGGAAGAAGAGCTTACCGTGCTGCATCCTAAAAAGAATGGACCGCTCATCGTAAAAGGGAAACTGAGTGTGGTAGATGATGAAGGAAATGTGGTGAAACAAACCGACCGTGCTGTATTTTGCCGCTGTGGCCATAGTGGAAGCCAACCTTTTTGTGATGGAAGCCACAACAGAGTTGGTTTTGTAGGCTAATTTGGCTTTTACGCAAAAAAAAAGACTCCGACGTTTCGCCGGAGCCTTTAAATATTAAACACCTGAATAAATTATCTGTTGGTTTCTGCTGAAGCCGATGCTGCAGGAGTATTTGAAGAATTAATCATCGAAGAAGCAGGGAAGAATCTGATGATGCCTTCTTTATCTACCACTACCGCGCGGTAGAATACATTGGTGCTGCTAGGAAGTGGAGCAAGATCACTCACTACTAGTTTGCCGTCTTGAATAGAGGCAAGTTCTGCCGGGGTTACATTTTTAACTTGACGGAAAGATTCTCCAAGAACAGTTCCTCTTTCAATAGTCATTTCTGCAATGTTTTCCGGCGCTTTCAGGTACAATTCTAAAGTTACCACATTGCCCGTTTTGCTTGGCTCAATCAGCACATCCCTAGTCATCTTAGAGATTTTTTCCACATTATTCGGATTAGCATTTACCCCGGTAATCATTCCGGCTGCTGCTATCACTGCTACACTTAAAAGTAATTTAATTGATTTCATCGGGAGTAGATTTTTGCGTTGATGTTTATGCTATCTTATACTTTCTCCGGCGTAAAAAGTTACATGCCTTGCAATAATTTTTTATGCGTTCTTGCAAACTACTGTATTTCCAAGAGTTGAATATCATTTCCTGTTTTATGCATGTTATACCATCTAAGACGTGATTTCCTTGTTAACCAAAATAATTATAAACTACTTGTTGCCGAACTATTAAGATTATTGTGGAATGAAGCTAACTACTTGATTTTAATAGTAATTCCGTATTTTAGCGAAGGAACATAAGCACAAAGGCTTAAATGACAAATCTGGATGCTATTCTGGCGGTCTAAAAAACAACTGGCAGATTCTGATGAAGAATTAATTGCTATGTACCGTAACTCTCACGATCCAAGGTACGTAGGCGAGTTATTTAATCGTTACACCGCATTGGTTTATGGGGTAAGCATGAAATATCTTAAAGATGAAGACAAGGCCAAAGACGCCGTCATGCAAATCTTTGAGGATATGCTCAGTCACTTAAAAAAACACAAAGTCGAGTATTTTAAAGGCTGGCTGCATACTGTTACTAGAAACCATTGCCTCATCATACTAAGAAAGGAAAACAAGCACCCGGTAATTTCGCAGCATTTGCCGGAAAATGAGGAAGGCGCTGTGGATTTAGCTGATATTTTACATCCTAATGACGATATAGATAAAGAATCGCTGCTGCAAGTGATGGAGCAAGGGCTTCAACATTTAAAGAAAGAGCAAAAACTATGTGTAGAATTGTTCTACCTGAAAGATAAATCATATGTGGAGGTAGCTGAAATAACCGGTTACGAGCTCAATCAGGTAAAGAGCTATATACAAAATGGAAAAAGAAATTTAAAAATTTGGATGGACAACAATGCAAACGGTGAAGCCTGATATGACAAATCAAGCCCTGGAGAACCAGGAAATGCTTCAATACCTTGAAGGAAAGCTTAGTTCTGCCCGAAAGCAAGATATTGATGCGTTGGCAGCAAACGATCCTTTTTTGGCCGATGCCTTAGAAGGACTGGCACTTATTAAAGATCCGATAGCGAGAGCAAATGCTATTAAAGATATTCAGCAAAACGTTTTCACTAAAAGTGGTGCTTCCCGCGAAACAAGAAGCATCAAGTTAAATTATGGCGCCATTTCGGGCATGGCTGCCGTTTTGGTGGTTGCTATTAGTTCTTTCTTTGTTATTCGCCATTATGCTTTTCAAAAGGATGAGAAATTGGCAGAAGTGGACAAAAAGACCAAGACCTCGGAAACAGCTTCCGGCAATACCTCCACCAACTCTTCAAGCCCTGATGCCAATGGCTTAGCTGCTAAAAAAGAAGAAACACCTTCCAGCTCAGTTAAGAAAGACAGCATCACTAACGGAACCTTTGCCTCTGTTTGGACCAAAGATGAGAATGCAGCTGTTGCAGATAACGTTGATCATCTGGATGATCAATCTAATGCAGAGACAAGAAATGCTGCACCTGTTGCATCAGGCGCTTCTAGCGGCATAGCACCCGAGGCGGATGTTTTATCATCGAAGGCTAAAAGCCTCAAACAAGGAATAATAAAAGGTCAGGTAATAGATGCTAGCACCGGCGCACCCGTAAGCGGCGCTCGTGTATTTGTGCAAGGAAAAAAAGGCACCCTGACAAGCAATAATGGCAGTTATGAATTAACCCTTGATCCCGGTAACTATGAGATAGAATACAGTCAAGACGGCTATGAGGATCAAGGTAAAAAAGTAGCAGTGGTTGCCAATGAGCAACAACCCGTGAAAATAAATGTAAATCTGCGTAAAGGTTTCAGTGGATACACATCTAACGCAGACAAGCAAGAAGCAGCTACTACCTCAGCAAGCACAAATACCAACGATTTTAAACAAGGCATTGATGAATATAGTAAAGGTCAATACAAACTTGCTCGTGTTACCTTGGATAAAGCGATTAGTACTGATCCTGCTAATATTGACGCGGTATATTACGCCGGGCTGTCCTATTACAACAGCTATAGCCCGGGAAGATCTATCGCATACTTTGATAAGGTAATTAAAAGTGGCTCAAAATATAGGGAAGATGCTCAGTGGTATAAAGCGCAAGCCCTCATGCAAAAAGGAATGAAAGAAGAGGCGAAAAAAGTGCTAACGGATATCTCCTCAGGAAAATCTAAATATAAGGAGCGCGCACAGAAAGCGCTCAGCGACTATTAAGAGCCTTTTACTACAACAACCTTCCCGCCTTCCACGCGAAAGGTTTGTTTCCCTACCTTAAAAACTTCTCCCTCGTTCATCTCTAGTAAACGGGTAATATCTTGTTCAATAGTGTGAACGGAACCTCCGGTTTGTCTGGCAATGTTTAGGAACTGGGCGTTAATTCCGGCCTGACTTCCACATAAAATAATTTTTACCGGCTTTTTTATCCTGCTTAATAATTCCATATCGCGCACCGGCGATTGGTTATCTGCTATCACTACAATATCCTCACATTCGGGGCAGGATTGCATGCCTTTAAGTACTGCCTCCAAATCATTTTCTGCCGCATCTCCCCCATTTCCATTCAGCATGGTTTCGTAAGTAAGGCGAAGCACCTCGTTAAAATCGGCTGTTTTTACTTCATAAATTCCACCCGTTTCACCTACTTTTTTTTCTTCATCGCTTTTAAAATCTCCATCATTGAAAAACAGCCAATTTCTTACCAAGTCTTCTTTGGTATTTAGTCGATACCAGATCAACAATTGTGCAACATATGGTGACATGCTACCCGTCAGGTCTGCAACCACCAGCATTTTCTTCCATTCTGAATTTCTCGACAAAACTCTTAACACCGTGGAGTCTTTGAAGGCCATTCTAAGAAGCGCACTATTGCTCGTATCAGCAAAGGTTTTCTTCATATAGTTCAAATCACTTGCATTGGCTAATTTCTTGTTTGGATCAAAATAATACACCACAAATCCATGAAATAAACCCTTGGCTGCTTCTTCATCCTGACAGTTATTCTGAACGACCAAATTCCAGCTAATATCTTTTCTGTCAAATAAGGATGGCGCAATTTTGTACAGCGACATCAATCTCTTTTCTGTTAAATCGTTATAGCCTTGCACGGGAAAGGAAGAATATACCAAATCAATTCTTCGAATCATTTTCTCTTCAATCTTTTCAAGATCCTTTGCATTGGTGATGCTGGTATTTCCATAAGACATTGACAGCTGCAAAGAGGCATAAGCCCTTTCATCTACTTTATAGGTGCCGGTAAATTTATTTTCTTGAAGCGCAAGTTCTTTTATTCTGGCCGTTTGGCAGTTGCTAATGCTATTACTGAACACCACAATAAGGAGTATCAATAATTGTTTGAATAGAATGTTATACTTTGCAAATATTGTTTGCAAGACAATATGTTTTGGAAATAGAAATATAGGCATATTTCTATTAACGTCGGTGTTTTTAAGAAATTATTAGGTAACTATTTCACCACACCCAGCTCCTTTCCAACTTTGGCAAAGGCGGTAAGGGCTTTATCCAGATGGGCTTTTTCATGTGCGGCAGAAAGTTGTACCCTAATTCTAGCCTGACCTTTCGCCACTACAGGAAAATAGAATCCAATCACATAAATTCCTTCTTCTAACAATTTTTCCGCAAAGACCTGGCTCAATTTCGCATCGTACAACATCACCGGAACAATCGCACTTTCTCCATCCTTGATTTCAAGTCCGGCAGCCTTAATACCTTGCTTAAAGTAGCGGATGTTTTCATCCAGCTTATCGCGCAATGTGGTGGTTTCGCTGAGCATGTCAAACACCGCAATAGATGCTCCAACAATAGATGGGGCAAGGGAATTACTGAATAGATAAGGTCTGCTTCTTTGGCGAAGTAGGTCGATTATTTCCTTTTTTCCTGTGGTAAAACCACCCATTGCTCCACCTAGTGCTTTGCCTAGGGTACCGGTAATAATATCTACACGGCCCATAACATTTTTCAACTCAATGGTTCCTCTTCCGGTATTACCAATAAAACCGGTAGCATGGCATTCGTCCACCATTACCAAGGCATTATACTTGTCGGCTAAATCACATATTTTGTCTAACTGCGCCACATAACCATCCATAGAGAAAACACCATCTGTTACTATTATTCTAAAGCGCTGAGCTTGAGCTTCTTGCAAACAAGCTTCTAGCTCTTCCATGTTATTATTTTTGTAACGGTAGCGTTTAGATTTACATAAGCGCACCCCATCAATAATAGACGCATGATTCAACTCATCCGAAATAATCGCATCTTCCTCTCCAAACAAGGGTTCAAATACACCACCATTTGCATCAAAAGCGGCAGCGTAAAGAATGGTGTCTTCAGTTCCTAAAAATGCGGCAATCCTTGCTTCAAGTGTTTTATGAATATCTTGAGTTCCACAAATAAAACGAACTGATGACATACCAAAACCATGTGTATCAATAGCTACTTTGGCTGCTTCAACCACTCTCGGATGGGAAGATAAGCCCAAATAATTGTTGGCACAGAAGTTAATTACCTCCTGGCCGCTTTCCAACTTGATAACCGCCTCTTGCGGAGTTACGATGATGCGCTCCTTTTTATAAAGCCCCGCTTCTTCAATGTTTTTTAATTCCTCTGCTAAATGTTGTTGAAATGCTCCGTACATATGCTTGTGATTTGGGTCAAAAATAAGGTTTCCTGACTTTCAATTTTGATGAAAATCATATCTCGATACGTTCATTGAATTAACTTTGTACGGAAATTTTATTCTTTCACTGATAAAACATGTTTGTACCATGTCTAAGTATCAGACGCTTTTGTATTATAAGTATGCTCGGATCGCCGATCCGGAATTATTCAAATTGGAACATATTCGCCTTTGTAAAACCCTTGGCTTAAGCGGCCGAATTTTAGTAGCAGAGGAAGGCATTAACGGCTCTGTTTCCGGCACGGTTGAGCAATGTGCGGCCTACATGGCCCATATGCACAAGCTTCCGCTTTTTGCCGGTATTGAATTCAAAATTGATGAGGTGTCAGAACCAAGTTTTGATCGTATTCATGTGCGTGTTCGGCCTGAATTGGTGAATCTCGGCCTTCCTGACCTTGATCCAACGCAAAGTGATATTCCACACCTCAAAGCCAGTGAGGTATTAGAAATGATGGAAGATCCTGATGTGATTTTCTTAGATACCAGAAACAAAGTAGAATGGGAAGTAGGTAAATTTAAAAATGCCGTAACCCTCGATATAGACACCTTTAGAGATTTTCCGGAAGCGCTACAAAGCGTTGATTATCTGAAAGATAAAAAAGTTATTGCCTATTGCACCGGTGGCATTCGTTGTGAAAAAGCGACCATCGTGATGAAAAATTTTGGCTTTAAAAACGTTTTTCAAATTGATGGTGGCATATTGAAATACTGTAAAGAAAGTGGTGGAAAAAACTGGGATGGAAAAATGTATGTATTCGACAAGCGGGTAGCTGTTGAGGTTAACTCCATAAACCCCACGGTAATTAGTCGTTGCCGCATATGTAATGGCTTGGAAGACCGATTGGTTAACTGTAGCAATCCGGAGTGTAACGAGCACTTTGTATTATGCGAAAAATGTGGTTGGGAAATGGAAGGTGCTTGTTCAGAAAGCTGCAAAAACGCGCCAAGACGCCGACCGTATGATGGTAGCGGCTACTACTCCAAAGGCCCTTTGCCTGCCGGTTATCACTAAGAATAGCGCTGCAAAAAACCTTATTCCTGCTCCAAACAAATATTGCTACCTTTGTTGCCTATTTAAGCAAACGACATGGGATTCGAAATTACAGGTATTATTAAAGACATTTTTGACCGTCAAACATTTCCAAGCGGATTTTCCAAAAGGGAATTCGTACTGACTACTAAGGACAATTATCCGCAGCAAGTAAAGTTTGAAATGACGAAGGAAAGAGCCGATATTCTTGATGGCGTAAGCATTGGCGAAGAAGTGAAGCTTTCTTTTGATATCAGAGGAAATGAATATAACGGAAAGTACTTCGTGAGTTTACAAGCTTGGAAATTAGAAAAAATGGGGGCCGGAGCTCCTTCAGATAATAGTCCTAAACCTTTAACACAGGTATCCAAATTTCAGGATAATGCCTCTTCTGCAGTAGAAGACGACCTTCCTTTCTAAGCGCTTTTCTCATAAACTTCTTGTGTTTGCAAGCCTATAACGCAAGATATACTGTGCATTTTCGTTAATTTAGCATCTATTCACGACAATGGCGCCAATGAGAACCAATGAGCATTACGAAGAGCTGCTAAAAAAACTCGATCAATTTAGCAGGAAGTATTACACCAATAAGCTTCTTCGCGGATTGATGATCAGCGCAGCTATCGTTTTCGCAGCTTTTATCCTAGTAAATATTTTAGAATATTATCTCTGGTTCTCTTCTACCATAAGAACCATTCTTTTCTACGCATTTATCACCTGTTCCGGAATCAGTTTTATTACCCTGGTCCTCATGCCTTTGCTAAAAATTGCACGAATTGGTAAGGTGTTGACCAATGATGAAGCCGCACAAATTATTGGACGACATTTTAGCGAAGTAAAAGACAAGCTGCTAAATATACTTCAACTGCAACATCAGCTAAACACTACGGAAGACAATTCTTTGCTGCTAGCATCTATTGATCAAAAAGCAAAAGAAATCAAACCCGTTTCCTTTCCAAAGGCCGTGGATTATAGTACAAACAAACGTTTCCTTAAATACCTGCTTCCTCCCATCTGCCTCTTTGTTTTTATCCTTTTCGCCGCACCTTCTGTGTTTAGAGAAGGAAGTAAGCGCTTACTTTTTCATGATGAATTTTTTGAAAAAGAAATGCCCTTCCAAATTAAAATTACTAATACGTCATTGCGCGTGATGCAATATGAAAATTTTAAATTGCGTATTGAAGTAAGCGGTAAATCCTTGCCTGCAGAGGTTTCCATCGCATTAAATGGTGTAACATATAAAATGGTGGCGGCATCTAAAACGAGTTATGAATACGAATTTGTGAACGTGCAAAAATCTGAAGTTTTTCATTTCGAAGCTGCCGGATTTCGCACCAAAGACTACCAACTAGAAGTATTACCTAAGCCCGTGATTAACGACTTCTCGCTTCGCTTGGAGTATCCGGCTTATGTTGCTAAGGCGACCGAAACCATCAAAAACACCGGCGACATTACAGTGCCGCAGCACACCCGCGTTAGCTGGTTATTTAACACCAAGTTTGCTGAATCCGTCAAACTAAAAATTGGCGATTCTTTGTTTACCGCAGATAGAACTTCGTCAGATGTCTTTTCCTTTTCACAACGTTTTGATAAGTCCACTTCTTATCAAATAATGGTAAGCGGTAAAGAAAACAAAACGCCGGATACGGTGAGCTATTTTATTCAGGTGATTGCTGATGAATATCCAACGATTAGCGTAGATGAATTTAAAGATTCAAACAATGTCAATCTAACTTATTTCAGTGGATCTGCCACAGATGATTATGCTCTTTCAAAGTTGGTTTTTGTGAATGATATTATACGAGAGGATAGCGCCGGAGCGCCGCTGCATCAGCGTATCAGCATTCCATTTCTTCCCGGTTCTAAGTTTGCGGCCTTCACGCATATGTTCGACTTGAAACAGATACAGGTAAAGCCCGGGGATCGTTTAACCTACTATTTTGAAGTAAGTGATAATACCGGCAAGTCTGCGCGCACTGCGGTAAAAAACTACAATGTTCCGACCGTTTCCGAAAGAGATAAGCAAACAGAAAAGGCTAATGATGAGATTAAGGAAGAACTCAACAAATCCATAAAAGATGCTATGGAGTTGAATAAAGAGGTGAAGAAGCTCCAAGAGAATATGATCGATAAAAAGAACGCTTCTTGGGAGGATAAAAAAGCGCTTCAAGATTTGATAGAAAAACAAAAGCAGTTGCAGGAGAATGTGCAGAAATTGGATGATAAATTGAAGAAAAATAACGAGCAACAAAGCGATTATAAGGAACTGAATCCGGAAATAAAAGAAAAACAAGATCAGCTGGAAAAGCTGATGGATCAGGTGCTTTCAGAAGAAATGAAAGACATGATAAAGAAGATGGAAGAGATGATGGATAAGATGAATAAGCAGGATGCCATGAAGCAGCTTGATGATATGAAAATGAATGATAAGAAATTAGAAAAAGAATTGGATCGTATGCTCGATTTGTTCAAAAAATTAGAGCAGGAGCAGAAATTAAAAGAAGCCACAGACAAGCTGGATAAATTAGCGGAAGAGCAAGAAAAGTTAAGCAAACAAACCGAGCAGAAAGGAGCGGATAATAAGGAGATGAAAGAGCAGCAAGATAAGCTGAACGAAAAAATGGAGAAGCTGCAACAAGAGATGAAAGAAGCAGAAAAAATGAATGAAGAAATGCAGGAGAAAACTGATTTGGAAAAGCCGAAGGAGGAGATGAACCATGCCGCAGAAGACATGAAGCAGGCCTCAGATCAGCTGAACAAAAACAGCAAGAAAGATGCGGCTCAAAAACAAAAGGAGGCAGCTGATAAGATGAAACAAGCAGCAGAAAGCATGCGCAGTATGATGAGCAGCAAGGAGTCTGAAGAGAACGAAGAAGATATGGAATCCTTGCGCCACTTGATGAAAAACCTAGTGCATCTATCTTTCGATCAGGAAGATTTAATGAATGACTTTCAAAATACCGATATCAACAATCCCAAATATGTAGATTTGATAAAACGTCAAAATAAAATTCATGAAGATTCTAAGATGGTGGAGGATAGCTTGTACGCTTTATCAAAGCGGGTAATTCAACTGGAAGCTACCATTACTAAAGAGATTACGAACGTGAACGATCATATTGAGAAAGCCGTAGGAGATCTTGAAGATCGACGTGTGCCTATGGCTTCAGTGCATCAACAATACGTCATGACCGGTTATAATAATCTTGCCTTGATGTTGAGCGAGGCATTCGACCAAATGCAGCAACAACAAAAACAACAGCAACAGCAGAAACCAGGCAATGGAACTTGCAAAAAGCCAGGTGGTAAAGGACAAAAACCTAGTCTGCCACAACTAAATAAGATGCAACAGCAGCTAAATCAGCAGATGCAACAAATGCAAGACATGATGAAAAATGGCTTAAAGCCGGGCGACAAAGGTTATAGTCAAAAGGTGGCGGAAATGGCCAAGCAGCAAGCAGCGATAAGACAAGCATTACAAGAAATTAATAAAGAGGAAAATGGCAATGGGAAATTGGGCGACATGCAGAAAGCAATGGAACAAATGAATCAAACTGAGACGGATTTGGTAAACAAAAGATTTACTGAAGAAATGTTGAAGAGACAACAGGAGATCACCGTGCGATTATTAGACTTTGAAAAAGCGCAAAAGGAAAAAGGCCAAGAAGAAAAACGGGAGGCAAAAACTGCCGACGACATAAAAAAGGTTTTACCTCCTTCTTTAGATGAATATCTTAAAAAACGCCAATCTGAAATTGATTTGTACAAAACAGTGCCTCCATCGCTGAAACCATTCTACAAACAACTCGTAGAAGATTACTTTAAGCATCTCAAAAATTAAAAGGGTCAAGAATAATTAAAAATAATTTGTTCTTCAACTAATTTGTATATATTAGTCCCTACAGCTATGAATGAACAATTAGTCATAAAATCATCGCCTGATAATGTAGTTCAGGTAGAGTCGTTCCTGGAAGGGGTGCTTCGCGCTCATGAGGTAGATGACGAGATATACGGTAACATCCTTATAACTGTGACCGAAGCCGTGAACAACGCTATTTTGCACGGCAATAAGGCTAATGTGGAGAAAGACGTTAAGGTAGAATGTAAGGTAACTGAAAATAAAAAGAACATTCTTTTTCGCATCACAGATCAAGGTGCGGGCTTCGATTATAACAATTTGCCTGATCCTACTTCTCCTGAAAATATAGAGAAACTATCCGGCCGAGGAGTTTTTTTAATGAAACAGCTAGCTGATATGGTTATCTTCGACGACAATGGTTCTACCGTGGAACTCAATTTTAGGCTCTAAGTCGTTGAATATCTGTGTGTTGTACTGATTTCCATCGACTGACATTTTACCGTAAAAACACTTCCCGCATTCTGCTTAAAATAGGGCCGGCATGATACGATTCTCAAGCCACGAAATTCATTTTATTCTTAAAGAAAAAGCAAAGATTCGCTATTGGGTGAAAACCGAGTGTGCAGCGATAGGAAAGGAACATTTGAATCTGGACTTTATTTTTTGCACGGACTTGAAACTTTTAGAAATCAATAAGGCGTTTTTAAGGCATCACTACTTTACGGACATTATTACCTTTGACTACACTCCGCCTAAAAGGAATATAATTGCCGGAGAGATGTGGATTAGTATAGATCGTGTTTTAGAAAATGCTGCTAAGTACAATGTGGACTTTCAGAATGAACTATTAAGAGTTATGATTCATGGTGTATTTCATTTGCTTGGTTTTGGAGATAAGACAAATGAAGAAGCAAGCAAAATGCGCCATCTAGAAAATCAGGCACTGAGAAATTATTATAAACTGTAAATATTGTTCCACGTGGAACAATTTCTTTAAAACACCTATTGCCCTGATTATTATGTTCCACGTGGAACATATCCTTTCATGAGCACATAACCAAATTAACTAGTCACTATGTTTGAAACTTACGATGTTATTGTTGTAGGAGCCGGTCACGCAGGTTGCGAGGCTGCCGCTGCTGCAGCAAATCTTGGTTCAAAAACCCTCATGATTACCATGAATATGCAAGTAATCGGACAAATGAGCTGTAATCCGGCCATGGGCGGTGTGGCTAAAGGCCAAATAGTAAGAGAAATAGATGCCATGGGTGGCTATTCAGGTATTGTTTCTGACCTGAGTATGATCCAATTTAGAATGCTTAATAGATCCAAAGGTCCTGCCATGTGGAGCCCTAGAACACAAAACGATCGAATGATGTTTGCCGCAGAATGGAGAAATATGCTGGAAAAAACACCGAATTTAGATTTCTGGCAAGATATGGTGTCAGAACTAATTATAGAAAACAAACAGGTCACCGGGGTTAAAACCTCCCTAGGTCAGATTATCAAAGCAAAATCCGTGGTTCTAACCAATGGAACCTTCTTAAATGGCATTATACACATTGGTGAAAAGCAAATTGGTGGAGGAAGAGCTGGAGAGAAAGCGGCTCATGGTCTAACGGAACAATTACAATCTTTGGGCTTTGAATCCGGCAGAATGAAAACCGGTACGCCGCCAAGAGTGGATGGACGAAGCCTTGATTACAGCAAAATGGATGTACAAGATGGAGATGAAAATATAGTTGGATTCTCTTACTTAAATATCCCAAAACCCAAGGCACAAAGATGTTGTTGGATTACGTACACCAATACCGAGGTTCATGATATACTTCGCACTGGATTCGACCGTTCACCCATGTATTCCGGGAGAATTCAAGGATTAGGGCCAAGATATTGCCCATCCATAGAAGATAAAATAGATAGATTTTCAGATAAAGATCGGCATCAAATATTCGTTGAACCGGAAGGCTGGAATACAGTAGAAATCTATGTTAATGGCTTTTCCACCTCCCTTCCAGAAGAAGTACAGGTGCAAGCTATGCGCCTAATACCCGGTTTTGAAAAGGCAAAAATGTTTCGCCCGGGTTACGCCATAGAATATGATTATTTCCCTCCCACTCAACTAACTCATACACTAGAAACCAAACTTATTAAAAACCTCTTTTTTGCAGGTCAAATTAACGGCACCACAGGTTATGAAGAGGCCGCAGGGCAAGGCTTGATGGCAGGTATCAACGCTCATCTAAGCATTAATAACCAGGAGCCTTTCGAACTGAGCAGATCTGAGGCGTATATAGGCGTTTTAATAGACGATTTAATTACAAAAGGCACAGAAGAACCTTATAGAATGTTCACTTCAAGAGCAGAATATAGAATCCTGCTTAGGCAAGACAATGCAGATCTAAGATTAACCGAAAAAGCTTACCGATTAGGCCTTGCAGGTAAAGACAGAATGGATAAAGTAACGTCTAAAGAAAAAGCGATAAACCATATTCAAAAAACCGTAAAACAAATAGGTATTACGCCGGAAGAAATGAATCCGGTACTGGAAAAGTTTAATTCTGCTCCAATCAACCAAAAAATGAAGCTCGAAAAAATCATCCTTCGACCACAACTGGGGATAAAAGATTTAATCCCGGGTAGCAATGAGCTGGAAAGCCTTTTAGCAGGCTATGATGACCTTGAAATAGAAGCTGCAGAAATACACCTCAAGTACGAAGGGTATATAGAGAAAGAAAAGGAGTTAGTAGAAAAAATGCAACGCTTAGAGCAAGTTAAAATTGGGGCAAGTATTGATTACTCCCAAATTCAATCCCTGTCCATGGAGGCTAGAATGAAACTAAATAGCATCAAGCCGGAAACATTGGGGCAGGCAAGTAGAATAAGCGGAGTTTCACCGGCAGATATTTCAGTACTTATGGTGTA
>Ga0114964_10002001_pt1 | contig 14541 bp, 14 predicted proteins | sample C_131016_MF_Meta_FD_92638 | JGI IMG/M metagenome (GOLD analysis project Ga0114964, IMG submission 92638) | Freshwater microbial communities from Lake Croche, Canada to study carbon cycling - C_131016_MF_MetaG | ecosystem: Environmental > Aquatic > Freshwater > Lake | place: Lake Croche, Canada... | reverse complement strand
GGTCCATTCCTGGCGTTAATTGGGTTGGCGGTTCTCAACAACGACGTGCGCGCAGTGATGTGGTGGGCAGTCATACCCGCATTTCTTTCGATGGGACTCACGTTCCTTGTTCATGAAAAGAAACCGGAACCCACCGAGCGCGCCGCATCAGTCGAGCTGCTTCCACTACCGCGCAGTTTTTGGACTGCTGCGTTGCCATTTATTGCTGTTTCATTCACAAACCTGCCGGACACAATGTTGCTGCTTCGTCTGTCGCAAATTGGAATGTCGATGACCCACGTGGTACTGGCTTACATTGCATTCAACCTCGTCTACACATTGTCTGCCTATCCAGCAGGCGTCATCTCAGATCGATTGCCGCGCAACATGGTCTATGCCATTGGGTTGGTGGCTTTCGCAATCACCTATGCCACGTTGGGTCGAATCGACCACCCCAGCAATTGGATCTACACCGCTGTTGCAATTTATGGATTCTTTCCTGCCCTCACCGACGGAGTTGGAAAGGCTGCCATTGCAGATTCAACTCCGAAAGCCAGTCATGGTCGCGCACAAGGGGTCTTTCAGTCACTCACTGGGTTTGCAATTCTTGGCGCAGGACTTTGGGCTGGACTTTTGTGGAACCACGGCGCTGGACACGGCGCACTTCCGATGACCACGGCCGGTGTGTTAGCTGGAATAGCAGCTATCGTCATGTTCACCCGAAGCATCGGTGCAGTGCGGACGGGCTCAACACCCACCGATTAGCGCGAACGTACATCAACCTGACAGAATAGAGCCCACGTGCGGGAGTGGCGGAATTGGCAGACGCACTAGACTTAGGATCTAGCGCCTTCGGGTGTAGGGGTTCAACTCCCCTCTCCCGCACCATTATTTTTAAGCGACTTCGGTCGCTTTTTTATTTTGCCTCAATGCGCAACTTTGCTTGAATGCACATTCCATCGCACTGTTACCGCGAGAATAACTACATGAGTTTTGATTACACGGATCGAGTATTTGTCATCACTGGCGCCGCTGGTGGTATCGGTAGCAACCTGGCGCGTGAGTTCGCCGGCAGGGGTGCTCGAATTGCTGCGCTCGACATTAATGCCGAAAGAGTCAACGCATTAATTGATTCACTTCCGGGAACGGGCCACCTAGCTCTAGCGCTTGACCTCACCGATAGGTCTGCAATTACGCGCGCAATCAACACACTTGAAACAACTTTTGGTCGTATAGACGTACTGATTCCTAATGCTGCGATCACCACAACTGATCGTTTTGATGAACGAAGTGTTGAAAGTATTGAACGTGAACTCGACATCAACCTGACCGCCCCACTTGTACTGATTCGTCAGGCCATTCCTTTGCTCCACAAATCCCATGACCCACGCATCATCACAACGGTGTCTCTTGGTGGAATTTTTCCACTGGGTGAAACACCGATGTACACGGTCTCCAAGTTCGGTCTTCGTGGCGCAATGCTATCGATGAGTTTGGATTTGGCAAGTAAGGGAATCATCGCGGGCTCTGTTATGCCATCAGCAACAGATACTCCCATGCTTCACCGTGAAGCCGTAGAAGGTGGAAACACACTGCAGTTCATGGACCCACCACAAAAGACAGAAGCGGTCGTCAAGAGTTTCATCAAGATGCTCGACAAACCCACGTTCGAGCGCTACCCAAAGCCAAGCGAATCGTGGCTTGTGCGCGTCGCAATGTTAGCGCCTGCCCTGCTACCGAAACTGATGCCGCTCTTCCGTGGACGTGGCGATCGCGGGCATCAACGTTTCCTCAAGGAACTTGAATCGCGCGGAATCGCCCGCCAAGATGGCGACACCTGGGTCATGGTCGAGGACGATCCTCGTTAAACCGACGTAGTTGAAACTGCCAAACCAGTTTCTGTGACATCCGGCCAGTTGTACTCGTCTCGAATTTCTGCCAAATAATTTCGATAGGTATCCACGTCGATATAACTGGCATGCCGTGGGCTATCTACGTAGTCCATGCCACCGGAAAGATCCGGTTGATCAAGCCGCTTGCGCTCCAGCCACTTGTCGTAATCAGTGCCGGTCTCGCGCTGATGAATGTCCATCACAATCAAATTTGCCATGTCCTCAAAACGTTTATAAGCAGCATCAGCAAACTCGGCAAAGCCCATGAAGTACAGCGTTGGATAAGCGCGGGCAAAAAGTTTCAGATACAACTGAGGGCGGCCATGATTCCATTCCAATTCAGGCGCCTGCAGGAATGGAACTTGATATTCATAACCCGTGGCCAACACAATAAGGTCGATTTGTTCACGTGAACCATCGGCAAATACAACATCGTGACCATCAACACGCACAACGTCGGGTTTTGCAATGACATCACCATGAGCTAAGTGATACAGCACTTGAGTATTCATAATTGGGTGGCTTGAAAGTACATCATGATCTGGTGCGGGCAAACCGAGACGAGTGAGGTCACCAACGAGTGTGTCAATAAGTTTGTTGGCATCACCTGCGCCCATCGACACGCCTTTCGGCGGAGGCAGAACGCCTGACAATAACGCATCGGTGGGAACGCCAAAAATGTGTTTAGGGATATATCGATAGCCACGTCGAACCGAGAGGTAGGCCTGCGTCGCATTTCGACCTGCATCACAGGCAATATCCACGCCCGAGTTTCCGGCGCCAATGATCAGAACGCGCTTACCAACGAAGGTTGCAGCGTGCCGATAGTCAACCGAGTGAATCACCTCACCGGCAAATGTTTCAATGCCTTGAAGATCAATCCGATTTGGATGCCAGTTGGTGCCAGTAGCCACGATCACACCGGCATACGTACGCACTTCCCCATCATTCAGAATGACCTGCCACGTACCGTCAGATTGAGGCACTGCACTTGTCACGGCTATTCCGAGATTCACCTTGTCGGTGAGTCCGTACACGCGTGCGAAGCTTCGAATGTAATCGCGAATTTGTTGCCAGTTTGGATAGTCGGGGTAATCTGCAGGCATTGGGTAGCCGACGAATGCGCTGGTGTATTTCGAGCTGATGAAATGTGCACTGTCATACATGGGGCTACCGAGATTTTCAATATCCCAAATACCGGCGACATCCGTGTGCCGTTCAAACCAATCAAATGGCACACCTTCGCGAGTCAACGCGCGGGCAATTACTAGCCCAGCCGGTCCAGCGCCAACAACGCAGTATCGGCTTGAGTAATCAACGTGTGGCACTGTTCGCGTTTGTGTGCCGCGAAGTTGTGATGAGGCAAGTTTTGCGTAGACCGCTGGCCTTGATGTGCGAAGGTGTATGCCCTTAGCAACACCGATGGCGAGTAAGGCAATCAGTAAAACTGGCACGAGGTTGACTACCTGATTGCTGCTACCTGTAAGAAGCGCATAGTGAGTTGCGGCGAGGATAAATGCGGTTGTGAGTCCCACAAATCCAATCAGCGGCGCAATCACTGACTTCCATACATGCCGATCATTGCGTTTCCTGAAGAAGGCAATAACAGAAAGTGATGCGAGCGCCTGAAGTGCCACGATTCCAAGAGTTCCCACACCAATCAGACTTGCTGCGAAAACGGAATAAGGATCAACGTTTGCCACTGCAAAAATCAGGCTCGCGACAGTAGCAATAGCAGTGATTGCAACGCTGGCAATGTGCGGACTGAAATATTCAGGATGATATTGCGCAAAAATCTTAGGCATGATGGCTTCGCGACCAAGTGCAAAGAGATAACGGCTGGCAGCATTGTGAAGCGCAGAGTAACTCGCCAGAACTGATGTGCATAGCAACACAGCGGTCACGTCGAACATTATTTCGCCACCGTATTTCTGAATGAGATTCAGTACGAAAACCCCACCGTCATTCTTTGCTGTTAGGGCAGCGTTGTCGACACCAGCGGCGCCGACAATAATCCAGGTCATAAATACGTAGAACACAGCAACCGTACTGACTGCAATATACGTAGCGCGCGGAATGCTGTGTTGTGGATCTTTTGTCTCTTCACCATAAAGGGCTGCTGACTCGAATCCAATAAAACTTGTGAATGCGAAAATCAGTGCAATGCCTATGGAGCCAGAAAAAATTTGAGTGCTAGAAAATGATTCAAGGGGCAACGCGGCAGTGTGCTTTGTTCCAATGACCTGCAAAGAGAACGCGAATAGAATCGCAAACTCCAAAATCATTAATGTGCCTAAGACTTTGGCTGACACATCCACGGAGCGGTAACCAAGTAAAGCAACAATTGCCACACCGATAAGTGAAAAGACCAACCAAGGAACATCAACGCCAGCTGCGGCTTTCACCACCTCGCGAGTGAAGTATCCAAATGCCCCAGCAAGTCCACAGGACATCGCTGTGTACGACCCAAGCGCCACATACGCCGCACCAACTCCAAGTGGTTTTCCTAACGAACGGGAAATGTACGTGTAGAACGCACCTGTGTTGACCACGCGGCGACTCATTTCGGCGTAACCCACCGAGAAGCACAACAAGACCAGCCCGGCAATCACAAAAGCAGCGGGTAAACCAGCACCATTGCCATATACAAGTGCCAGTGGGACGTTACCGACCATTGCTGCCATGGGAGCTGCAGCGGCAATGACTATGAATACGACTCGCTTTGTTGACAGAGTACGACGCTGTTCAGCAGTTGACATGCCTCTATCTTGGCGGATTGAACTAAATTAACTCTGCAATTTGACGCATTGCTTGACCGCGATGGCTGATTGCGTCCTTTTGCTCTGCCGTCATTTCTGCCGTGGTGATTTCAAAACCAGTTGGTACAAAGATTGGGTCGTAGCCAAATCCATGTGTGCCACGAGGTTCACGGACCAGTATTCCGTCTACCGTTCCACGGACAGTGAACTCTTCGCCATCAGGGCGCACGACTGCGGCCGCGCACACGAACTGGGCACCACGACGCACATCTGGCACGTCTTTAAGTTGACGTAGAACTAAATCCAGATTGGCTCGATCGGCATCAACATCTGATCCTGACCAACGTGCGGAGAGAACACCTGGCATCCCATTCAATGCATTCACACACAGCCCACTGTCATCTGCAATTGCTGTCAAACCTGTGTGCTGAGCAAGAGCGCGGGCTTTCAATAACGCATTGCCTTCAAAAGTGCTTTCAGTCTCAGGAACTTCGGGAGCATCAGGAAAGTCAGCGACAGTGAGAAGTTGAACATCAATGCCAGCATGCTTCAGAATGCGATCGAGTTCTTCGACTTTATGAGCGTTCCGAGAAGCAAGCACAAACTTCTGAGTCATTACAGCGGGCCCAATGGTGTGCTCAGCGCACTCTTTTGAAGTTCGGTGAGTTCAATACAACCTGCAGCCGCAAGATCAAGAAGCTCATTGAGAAGTTCACGGCTAAAAGGTTCACGTTCCGCGGTGCCTTGTACTTCAACAAAAGCACCCGACCCAGTCATCACAACGTTCATATCTGTATCGGCACGAACATCATCGTCGTAGTGCAAATCAAGACAAGGCTTGCCATCTACGATGCCAACGGAAACTGCCGCTATGGAATCTCGAAGGACAACTGCATCGGGTTTCACAAATCCAGATTGGCGAGCCCATTCCACCGCATCAGCTACCGCCACATAGGCACCCGTGATCGCCGCTGTGCGTGTGCCACCGTCAGCCTGAAGAACATCGCAGTCAATCATGATGGTGTTTTCGCCAAGCGATGACATATCCAACACCGAACGCAAACTACGTCCAACAAGGCGTGAAATCTCGTGGGTTCGTCCGCCAATTTTTCCCTTGACACTTTCGCGATCACTTCGAGTATGAGTTGCTCTCGGGAGCATTGAATATTCAGCGGTCAGCCAGCCTTCGCCACTTCCGGCTTTCCAACGGGGAACGCCTGGTGAAAAAGAAACTGCGCATAACACTCGGGTCTTGCCGAATTCCACAAGGACGCTACCTTCAGCATGGTCAAGCCATTTACGCGTGAAAGTTACTGGACGGATTTGGTTAGCCGCACGGCCATCGCTACGTTGGGTCACGCACCGACTCTAACGCACTAGAGGCTGACAACCTCGTTAACTTCAGGTCCCAGGAAACGTCGGGCAAGTCCAGTAAAGGGTGCACCTGTGGCGAGGAATTCGTGATGCGGTTCTGGGCCACCGCTTTCACGCATGAGATTGTTTTCAGTCAATACTCGATATACGTCTTTGGCTGTTTCTTCTGCGCTTGATACCAGAGTCACTTGATCTCCGGCAATCATTGAAATGACACCAGTAAGTAACGGGTAGTGCGTGCAACCAAGAACGAGCGTGTCAACATCAGCTTCAAGAATTGGTGCAAGATATTCACGCGCAACCGAAACCAACTCTGGCCCGCTAGTAATACCTGCTTCGACAAACTCAACAAAGCGTGGACAGGCTGCCGTCGTCACTGACACGTGTGGTGCGGCGGCGAAAGCATCCGAATACGCACCACTTGTAATAGTTGCTGAAGTACCAATTACACCGACGCGACCTGACCGCGTGGCACTCACCGCGCGCCGGGCAGCCGGCTGAATAACTTCAATGACTGGAATTGAATACCGCTCACGAGCATCGCGCAACATTGCAGCACTGGCAGAGTTACAGGCAATGACCAGGGCCTTCACATCTCGTTCGACCAATTGATCCAAAACATCAAGAGCCATCTCACGCACTTCGGCAATAGGACGGGGACCGTAGGGACCATGCGCAGTATCGCCGACATAAATCACCGGCTCGTGTGGCAACTGGTCCAGGATTGAACGAACCACAGTGAGTCCACCGACCCCTGAGTCCATAACGCCTATTGCCTGATTGCTCACTCCTCAAGGGTAGTATCCAGAATCATGACAACTCTCACTAAGCGACCAGTTCCCATCACGGGTGTTGCGATCATCATCGCTATCTCGGGCATTTTTGACATTGTTGTCGGTGCACGTATTGCCTTTTCGCCAGCGGGAACCAATCGTGCGTTTTCACGCATCATTGGCGAGAACACAATACTTCCTGACTGGTACCTATTGATCAATGGCGCCTTGGCACTCCTGCTTGGCGTCATGTATTTATGGCTAGTGCGCCTTATCATCAACCGCGCACAGATAGCCCAGATACTTATTCAAACTCTGGCAATTGTGAACATCGTCTTTGGTTTAACGAATCTGCCGCTGGGTTGGGTCGCGATTGGCACAAATGCTGCAAACTTGATTCTGATCAGTACCGCATCAGCAAAGAAGTGGCTTACGTCACGCTCGTAATACGTTGTACCAGCGCGGTGACCCTTGTTGCAAAGACTTTGCAGAGAGAAATGCGGGAATACTCGTAGGCTCATTCTGGTTGTGCCAACTAGAGCAAATGCGCTTAGGCTAAATTTGCACACACATACGAAAGTGAAACCATGGCGATTGATGTAAGCATTCCGACCATTTTGCGCACCTACACAAACAATGCACGAGCAGTGCAAGGTGAAGGCACAACATTGGGTCAGCTCATCGATAATCTTGAGTCCCAGTTTGCTGGCCTAGGCGAGCGCCTGTTGGACAATGGTCAACTTCGTCGATTTGTCAACGTTTACGTCAATGACGAAGACGTACGCTTCATGGGCAGTCTCGATGCGCCACTGAGTGACGGCGACAACGTGACAATCCTTCCTGCTGTTGCCGGCGGTTAATCTTGCGTTTCGATTCCCTTCTTGATTCAGTTGGTCATACGCCACTCGTTGGTCTGCCACACCTGTCACCAAGTGCGGATGTGCGGCTCTGGGCAAAGCTTGAAGATCGCAACCCCACAGGATCAATTAAGGATCGTGCTGCCCTGGCGATGATTGAGGCTGCAGAGCGTGATGGATTGCTCACGCCCGGTTGCACAATTTTGGAACCCACAAGTGGCAACACAGGAATCTCGTTAGCAATGGCTGCCCGGCTTAAGGGCTACAACCTGATTTGCGTGATGCCTGAAAATACTTCACCTGAACGAACTCAATTGCTGAACATGTGGGGCGCTGAAGTGCGTTACTCCCCTGCTGCAGGTGGTTCAAACGAAGCCGTTCGGGTCGCGAAGATTTTAGCCAGCGAAAACCCCAGTTGGATCATGCTCTACCAATACGGCAACCCCGCAAATGCCGAAGCACATTACCGGGGCACAGGTCCTGAAATTTTGGCCGACTGCCCAGAGATCACACACTTTGTTGCCGGCCTTGGTACAACAGGAACGTTAATGGGCACGGGACGCTTCTTACGCGAGCACAAACCTGATATACAAATCGTTGCTGCCGAGCCACGATATGGCGAATTGGTTTATGGTCTTCGCAATATTGATGAAGGATTCATTCCAGAGCTGTACGACGAATCAGTTTTGACCACCCGCTTTTCTGTTGGTCCCCTCGAAGCAGTTCAGCGCACACGTGAACTGTTAAATAAAGAGGGCATCTTCGCTGGCATTTCAACAGGTGCGATTTTGCATGCGGCACTGGGAATGGCGACAAAGGCAGTGAAAGCTGGCGAGCGTGCAGATATTGTCTTTATCGTGTGCGATGGCGGTTGGAAGTACTTATCGACAGGTGCGTACGAAGGCACAGTTGAAGAAGCTAGCGACGCTCTTGACGGGCAACTCTGGGCTTAGTAAGCCTGGACGATATTTATTTCTTCTTCAGTAATTTCACCATCAACGATTCGGTACGAACGAAACTCGTAGGGTCCATCTTCAGTTCCAGTTTCACGCGTTGACACAAGGACGTAGTGAGCAAATGGTTCAGATGCATAAGCCACGTCAGTGCGTGAAGGGTACGCCTGAGTTGCCGTATGCGAATGATAGATAACAATGGGATCTTCCTCGTTGGCATCCATCTCGCGATAAAGCTTCAATAAATCTGACGATTCAAACTCATAAAATGTTGGCGAACGTGCCGCATTAATCATCGGAATGTAACGAGTTGGTTGATCTGAACCTGTAAGACCTGCGATAACCCCACATGCTTCGTCAGGGTGATCCGCCCGCGCATGCGCAACAATATTGTCGACGAGCTCTTGCGTAATAGTTAGCATGTCATCTCCTGGTTGCTCAAATTTTACCGTTATGCGATGCTCTCGATGAGAGTGCCCTGTAGCCAAGTGAGCCAGTCATAAACATCAAACATAGGTTCGTCTAGGTTTTCACGTTCATCGTCAGAAATGTTGAGTCGTACACCAAGCACCAAACGTAAATCGTTCAGCACTTGCAGCCACGCCTTTTGTTCCGCATCAGATAACGTGATTTTGTCGGCATTCAGTGCCATTGACTCTAAAACCACTTGCGTGGCTTGAACCTTGACGTCACGTAACTCTGGCTCGGTAAAACGGCGAAAATCTGAGGCTGCTTCGGCGTCGTCCAAATAGGCATGCGGGAACAAACGAGCTAGCGCCGGATCCTCAGAGATTTCTGTCGGTCCCTCCATCCCAAGTAATCGGGCAAGAGGATCTGTTTGGGCGGGTTCCTCGGGCATCGCCACTAATTGTGCAAATTCGCGAACAAAATCTTGTAACACATTCTTTTCAAACTCTTCGAGACGCAAAGTCACTCGCCCGGTCATGGAACGTTTGAACATTATTTGTCCTGCTGCAGGGTCGCCCATAGCCCATACGAATGCATGGCCTTTACATCAATTTCCATCTCTTCACGTGAACCAGTACTGACCACTGCACGGCCCTTATGGTGAACATCAAGCATTAACACTTCAGCCTTTGCCTTGTCATAACCAAAATAGTTTTGAAAAACGTAAGTCACATATGTCATTAAATTGATGGGGTCATTCCACACAAGAGTGATCCACGGATAGTCGGTCAGGACTCCTGGTTCAGCGACTTCTATAGGTGCAACACTCACGTTCATAGTCTCTCACGAGGGACTGTCAATGGCTTGCGCCAAAGCCACGAGCAAACGAACCGTTACCACTGGCAATCAACGAAATACCAAAAATGAATGAGACTGAACGAACGGCTGTTACTTCATGACTGCTAGCAACGATTCCGCTAGCAACTGTGATGAGAATGCTGCCATCACTGTTACCTAAAACAAACTTATTTTTTGATGACACGCGCTGTTGCGAAAAGTGCAAAAACTCCAATGACTGCCGGAAAAATCCACATTATGGTGAATGTTTTCCCAGATAAGCCATCCATATGTGTGGCATACGTCAGAACTCCGCCCGAGATTGAAGTCATGACCACAACACCGAAAGAATCAGACATTTGCAGGGAAGTGCTTAACCGAGGGTGGTCTTGCTCTTCCGATATATTCAACATCAGCACACCTAAGGTCGGATAGATCAATCCCATCCCAAAGGAGGCCACTCCCCACACCAACGCACTAATCAGTGCAGCAAGAAGTTTGTCACTGATGACGAAAACTGTAAATGGAAGTAACGCAATGGAAAGCACCACAAGCACAGCGCCACCTTGCATTACTTGAACCTGGCTCCAGGTGATGTGCTTACTTGCTTGGGCCGCTGAACCCGCGAACCAAAAAACGGTAGCTGCGCTGAGTACTGCGCCGGAAAGTGCGACGGAAACATTGCGCTCGTGTTGAAGCGCTAGTGGAACAAAGACTTCAGCGCCAAAAAATGAACCTGCAATGAGACCACGTACTGCAATGACAGAAGGAAGTCCTCGAACAAGTCGTAGATATCCAGCAGGCATGAGCCATTTCGTTGAGAGCGCCACAAGGCCAACGCACACTGCAACGCAAGGGGCCAAAATAGGCAGCGACCATTCACCCGCATGAGACAGCAGAAGCTGAAGGGCGACTAATGCCCCAATCGCCAAAATGACCGCTGCTAGTTGTGTGACTGGGTCATCATGATGTTTGGGCTCAACCTGAGGGAGTTTGCGAATCTCAGGCACGAGTAACAGAAGTGGCCCTAAAAGCAACACTGGAATTATTAAGAATGTAACGCGCCAAGAAAAATACTGCACGAGCAAACCTGCTAGGCCCGGTCCCAAAAGTCCTGGGACAACCCAGGCACCGGCCAACATGCCCAAGGCCTTGGGACGCAATTCCTCCGGATAGGCGCGTGCCACGAGGACGTACATCGTAACTAGATCTGTGCCCAAGCCAAGTCCTTGGAATACGCGCCCGACCAATAGTTGCGCAAGCGCATGGGCCGTGCCCGCTAGTAAAGAGCCGATAGCCAATAGAACTATGGTGACAAGAACTGCGCGATCGAAACCAATACGATCAGCCCAGAGTCCGGCAAGAGTCATGCCGACCAGCGATGCCATAGTGAATGATGTAAATACTGATGAGTAGTCAGACAAAGCATGTAAGTCGCGGACAGCCACCGGCATGATGGATCCAATAGCAATACCTTCGAAACCAAATACGCTAACGAGCGCAATGATTCCTAGACTGATCCGGCGATACTCACCAGACCATGGAGTAGCGTTCACTAGTCCTCGTTAGATTTGTCGCCGCCGCCGACCGGAAGGCCCTCATAAATATTTTTACAATCAGGGCACACAGGGAATTTGCCAGGGTCACGGCTAGGAACCCACACTTTTCCACACAGGGCAATGACCGGCGCACCTAAGACAGCAGATTCAACAATCTTGTCCTTCTGTACATAATGCGCGAAGCGCTCGTGATCGCCAGCCTCAGTTTGTTCGACGGTGCGCTCGTCAACAAGCACACCGCCCTCGGTGCGAAACTCTTCAGAGCTTATTTCCGAGAAGTTCATTTCCGAGAAACTCACTTCCGTTGAACTCATGTATGGAGAAGACATAACTACAGACTAACAAAACAACTGACACACAACTGCACAATAAAACACAGCCAGCCACGTATTTATATCCGAAGCTGGCTGTGGCTTAAAGAAAGTGCTACGAAAGACGACTCTTCAGCCCAGCAAGTTCTTGGCAAATTTCTACAGGCACACGTTCACCAAACTGTACAAAGTATTCATCCGTAAGGTCACATTCGGTGATCCAACTTGCCTTGTCGATTGAGAAAAGTTCTGCCAGGTCGTTAGGTGCAATGTCCAACCCATCCAGATTCAAATCGCCATCGACTGGCAAGTAACCGATCGGAGTCTCCACAACATCAACATTGCCTTCAAGACGATCAATGACCCACGCTAAGACACGAGAGTTCTCACCAAAGCCTGGCCAGATGTATTTGCCTTCATTATTTTTGCGGAACCAGTTCACCTGAAAAATCTCAGGCAGGTTGTCAAACTTGCCACCCATCTCAATCCAATGACCCCAGTAGTCAGCCATGTTGTAACCACAGAACGGAAGCATTGCAAATGGATCGCGACGAAGCTGACCTATGCCACCTACTGCCGCCGCAGTCATCTCAGAAGAAATTGTTGCTCCCATGAATACGCCGTGGTTCCACGAACGTGATTGTGCGACGAGCGGTACGTTCGTTGCGCGCCGACCACCAAAAAGGATTGCCGAGATTGGGACGCCTGCAGGGTTATCCCATTCGTCTGAAATTGTTGGACATTGCTCGGCTGGAACAGTGAAGCGTGCATTGGGGTGGCTTGACGGTTCTGTCGAAGCTGGAGTCCAGTCGTTGCCCTTCCAATCAAGTAAGTGCGATGGAACCTCATCAGTGAGCCCCTCCCACCAAATGTCGCCATCAACCGTTAACGCGACATTTGTGAAAATGCAATTCGCGTACAAGGACTTGATGGCATTGGCATTTGTTTTCATACCCGTGCCAGGTGCTACACCAAAGAAACCGGCTTCTGGATTAATTGCGTAAAGTCGGCCATCATCACCGGGTCGCATCCAGCAAATGTCATCACCGATTGTTTCAACTTTCCAACCCTTGATTGTTGGCTGAAGCATGGCCAGGTTTGTCTTGCCACAACCTGATGGGAATGCGGCTGTGATGTAGTGGACGAGATTCTTCGGTGATGTGAGTTTCAAAATCAACATGTGTTCAGCTAGCCACATTTCGTCACGCGCCATCACTGATGCAATACGGAGAGCAAAACATTTCTTGCCAAGCAACGCGTTTCCGCCGTATCCCGAACCGTATGACCAAATCGCCCGCTCTTCAGGAAACTGAACAATGTATTTAGTGTCACTGCACGGCCATGCCACATCTGCTTGTCCATCGTCTAGCGGCATACCAACCGAGTGGAGCGCAGGTACAAAATCATCGTGTTCACCAATCAGGTCAAGTGCGTTCTTACCCATTCGGGTCATGATCTTCATGCTGATTACGACATAAGGTGAGTCGGTAATTTCAATCCCAAGCTCACTGATGTGCGAACCAAGCGGGCCCATTGAAAATGGAACAACATACATGGTGCGACCACGCATACACCCAGCAAATATTCCGCGTAGCGTTTCCTTCATTTCGGAAGGTGCCATCCAATTGTTGGTCGGACCGGCGTCTTCTTTCTTGGCAGAGCAAATAAATGTGCGATCTTCCACGCGGGCAACGTCGCTTGGATTAGATCGGGCAAGAAATGAATTCGGGCGCTTTTCTGGATTCAGGCGAATCATGGTGCCAGCGTCAATGAGCTGTTGCGTCAGTCGATCCCATTCTTCTTCGGAGCCGTCACACCATTCAATGCGGTCAGGTTGTGTCAGGTCGGCAACGTCGCGAACCCAATCAAGAAGTTTTTGATTCTTAGTTGGCGCAGTATCAAGTCCAGGAATAGCAGTAACGCTCATTTATTGCTCCTCGCACAAGGCCCCCACGACGCTGTGGGTTGGCAATAGCATGCACTACAAATGCCTATATCCGCCACGTGACAAACCCTAAAACACCGCAATTTCCAGGGCTTGTGAGCAAGCCCACATGTCGGGATGTTGTTCTTGTGACCTGCGTTACCGATGACGACTCGGCACGGTATTTCAATCCCCCTCTCGTTCCTTGGATTCAGTTCTACACTTGCAGGACATACCTGCCCGAGGAGAAATCACGATGAGTTTCGACGTCCAAAACATTCGCTCGCAATTCCCATCTTTGGAAAGTGGCGTTGCCCATTTTGATGGACCTGGCGGAACACAAACGCCTGCCTCTGTTGGCCAAGCTATGTACGACGCCATCACAGGACCGCTTGCAAATCGTGGCGAAGTAACAGATGCAGAACGTCGCGCTGAAGCCACCGTAGTGAACGCGCGTCAGGCAATGGCAGACCTACTTGGATCGGATCCGCGTGGAATTGTTTTTGGTCGAAGTGCTACACAACTGTGCTTTGATATTGCCCGCACACTTGCCCAACATTGGGGACCGGGCGATGAAATTGTCGTGTCGCGTATTGATCATGACTCGGATGTACGCCCGTGGATTCGTTATGCAGAAAAATCTGGGGCCACACTGCGTTGGATTGAATTCGATCCAACCACTGCCCATGTTGATGTTGCTGATGTGGAATCCGTGGTCAACGAGCGAACTAAGTTAGTTGCAATCACGGCCGCTTCCAATCTGCTCGGATCACAACCTGATATCGCCGCAATTAGCAAAATCGTCCACGCGGTCGGTGCACTCTTGTACGTCGATGGTGTGCACAACACTGCGCACGCATTTGTGGATGTGAAAGCCATGGGCGCTGACTTTTATACCTGCAGTCCGTACAAGTT
>Ga0114964_10001997_pt1 | contig 14552 bp, 14 predicted proteins | sample C_131016_MF_Meta_FD_92638 | JGI IMG/M metagenome (GOLD analysis project Ga0114964, IMG submission 92638) | Freshwater microbial communities from Lake Croche, Canada to study carbon cycling - C_131016_MF_MetaG | ecosystem: Environmental > Aquatic > Freshwater > Lake | place: Lake Croche, Canada... | reverse complement strand
CTAAAAATAAATCTCACGAGGATGAGTATTTAAATTATAAACTCTATTATTTAGCAGAAAATATTATTTACACAAAAATTGATTTATATTTCTATATCCAAAGATCAGATAGTTTTTGTCATACCAAATATACGTTAGATAAAATATCAAAAGTAGAAGCTTTAGAGGAGAGATGTATATTTTTTAAAAACATAGATTCCAAAGAATTATATAACTATTCTGTATATGCACTTTTTTGTCAAATACTATTTAATATTTATGCAATAAAAAAATATTTCCCAGTAGAAACTATACTAATTTTACAATTAAATAAAAAATTAAAAATTGTAAAAGATGAGATAAATAAAAAAAGCGATTTATCTATTAAAAATAAGATAATAGTAAATATATATTTTATATTTAAATATATATTTAAATATAGACATTATAACTCTATTTGATTAAAAATACATTGATTAGAAATATGAAAAAAAATAGTTTTTTATATAAAATATTTTATAAGATTGAAGATATATCAAATTATTTTAAATCTTTAATAAATATAAAAAAGAAATATAAAATTGGTAAAATTTCAATTTTATTACCTTCAAACCATTTATTACCAAGATATCAATATATTCATAAAAAGTATGATAAATTTTTACCATATTTAGTGCAAAATTTCGAAAAAGATTCTACCATAGTGGATGTAGGAGCAAATGTAGGAGATACTTTTTCAGCAATGGTGCAAAATAATCCTTTCTTAAAATTTATATGTATTGAAGGAGATAAGCAATTTTTTAAACTTCTTGAAAAAAATGTTAATACAATAAAGAAAGAATATAATTGTGATGTTACGTTAATTAATTCATTGATAGGTAAAAATATATCTTGCTTAGAATTAAAAGGTAAAAATGGATCAAAAAATGCAATATTGAGTGAAAATAATAGATTATTCACAATTACTCTTGATGAAATAGTTGAGAATTCACAAATAAAAAATATACAACTTATAAAAATTGATGTTGATGGTTTTGATTATGATGTAATTGAATCATCAATAAACATTATTGCAAAATTTAAACCTATAATTTTTTTAGAATGTCAAATTGATTTTGAATACCAAAAAGTAGGGTTTCTAAATGTATTTGAAAAATTAAAAAAATTTGAATATACAAATATATTGATTTTTGATAACCTTGGAAATTTAATAACCCAAACAAATAATTTTTCAATTTTATATCATATGATTAATTATATCTACAATCAAAAACGAGTAGGAGGAATTGTAACTATACCTTATTATGATATTCTAGTAAATGTTGATTGTCATAGCAAGCAAATAAATGAAATAGTTTCAAAATATAATATGGTTGAATTTGTTTAAAATATTTTATAAAATGAAGAAACCAGTACTTTTTATAGTTTTTAATCGTCCAAATGAAACATTTCAAGTTTTTGAAGCAATTAAGTTATATAAACCCGTTAAATTATATATAGCTGGTGATGGACCTAGAAAAAATAAAAAATCTGATATTCAACTTTGTGAACAAACGAGAAATATATTAAAATTTATTGATTGGGAATGTGAAATCAAAACTTTGTTTAGAAATGAAAATATCGGTTGTAAATTCAATGTATCTAATGCTATAGATTGGTTTTTTGAAAATGAAGAAGATGGTATTATTTTAGAAGATGATGTTGTTCCAAATATAGACTTTTTTAACTTCTGTGAATATTGTTTAAATAAATATGCGGAAGATGATAGAATAATGATGATTACAGGAACAAATTATTTAAGTAATGAACATCTTAATAGTACATACTTTTATTCAAAATATTACTCAATTTGGGGATGGGCTACTTGGAAACGTGCATGGAAAAATTACGATGTAAAAATGCAAAAATGGAATGACCCAAAAATAAAATTAGATATCAAATATATGTTTAATGGTAATTATATATGGAGGCATTTTAAGTATACTTTTGATGCTTTAAATTCATATAATATAAATACATGGGATATTCAATGGGTTTTCACTTGTATTATAAATAATGGATATTGTATTACTCCTAAAGTGAATTTAGTAAGTAATATTGGAGTTTGCGGAACACATTCAAATAAAATATCTGATTCAAATTTTTTGTTAAAATTTACATTAGATGTATCATGTGATTTTATAGCACCTGAAACATTTTTAGTTAATTCTTCATATGACGGGGCAATACATAAAAAAAACAGTAAAATATCTAATAGAAAGTACTTACTTATAAGTATCTTAAAACATTTGAAATTGTTTAATTTTTTAAAAGTAGTTAAAAATAAATTAAAATAAAATTGAAAAAATATTTTTTAAGTTTTGCTAGCTCTGATTTAAATAAATCATTAATTAGAATAAAAAAGGAGGCTGAAGAATTAAAGTTTTACAATCATATTTTAACATTATCTGAAGAGGATTTAGATATAAGCTTTAAAATGAAATTTGAAAACTATTTAAAATTTGGTACGAGAGGGTATGGTTATATGTGTTGGAAACCTCAAATTATACTTCAAGGTTTAAATAAAATGGAAGAAGGTGATGTACTTCAATATACAGATGTTGGATGTCAATTAAATAAAAAAGGAATAAAAAGACTTTCTGAATATTTTGAATTAACTAAAAATTCGGAAAAAGGAATTTTAGCTTTTCAAAATAAAATTCCAGAATACCCTCTAAATTATGATGGTAGAAAAATGTTAATCTGTTTAGATTACGAATGGACAAAAGGCGATTTAATTGATTATTTTAAAGTCAGAGATAATGAAAATATACTTAAAACTCCAACAATTGGATCAGGAATTATTTTTATTAGAAAGTGTGAAAAATCATTAGAAATAATAAATAGATGGTTGGATGTAATAAAATATGATTTTAAACTAATTGATGACTCAAAATCCAGATGTCCAAATGTTAAAGGATTTATAGAACATAGACATGACCAAGCAATATTTTCTATTTTATGTAAATTAAACAATATTAAAACCATTTCGGCTTTTGAATATTGGTACTCATCAAAAAATAATGCAAATATCCCAGATTGGAGTATGTTATCTAATTTTCCAATTTGGGCTAAAAGAGATAAAAGTTATAAATTTAAATCAAATTTTATGATTAATATTTGGAGAATAAAAAAATTCATAAAAAAGATTATTAATATACATTTATTAAAATGAAAATAGCTTTTGATCATCAAATATTTACTACTCAGAAATACGGTGGTGTTTCTAGATATATTGTCAATCTATCAAAAGAATTACTTCTTTTAAATCAAGATGTAAAAATATTTTCTACATTATTTATTAATAAGTATTTAAATACAATTGAAAAAAAGCATATTAAAGGTTATGGCCCGTTATTATATCCTGAAAAACTTTCAAAATTATTAATGTTTATAAATAATTATACGACAAATAAAGAAATAAATAAATGGAAACCGTCTGTAATTCATGAAACATACTATTCGAAAATAATAACTTCAAATTTTAATGCACCTAAAATACTGACCGTACACGATATGATTCATGAAAATTTTATGAATCAGCCAGAAATGATTTCTAAAAATATAAAGGTATTAGAAGATAAAAAAAAATCGATATTAAGGGCAGATGAAATTATTTGTGTATCGGAGAATACTAAGAAAGATTTATTGAATTACTATAATATAAGTCAGGATAAGATATCGGTGATTCACTTAGCAGTTGATGAAATGTTTAAAAGCTACCCTAATGATGAAACTTTCGAAACTAATGAAGCGCCCTATTTACTTTTTGTAGGAAAGCGAGGGGGATATAAAAATTTTAAAACATTTATCTTAAGTATAGCAAATTCAGATAAACTTAAAAAAGACTTTAAAGTAATCTATTTTGGTGGAGACTATTTTTCAAATAATGATATAGCCTATTTTAAAGAATTAGGTTTAAGAGAAAATCAAATAATTCAGAAAAATGGAAATGACCTTTTATTAAAAAGCTTATATCAGAATGCAAAAGCATTTGTTTATCCAACATTTTATGAAGGCTTTGGACTACCTCCTTTAGAAGCAATGGCAAGCAATTGCCCAGTAATTGCCTCCAATAGGGGGTCAATTCCTGAAATTCTAGAAGATGCAGCTGAATTTTTTGAACCTGATTCAATTGACTCAATAATTCAAGCAATAGAAAGTGTTGTATATTCTGAGGAAAGAATTAAAGAATTAATCAATGCAGGTTCTAATAGATGTAATGAATTTAGCTGGAGTAAGACCGCTAAAAAGACGCTTGAAGTATATCAAAAAGTTTCTTAATAATTTTCTATAATTATTTTCGACTATTAAAATAATATATAATATACTATATTATGATATACTATTTATAGTAATAGTTTTAAATATACTACTATAAATAGTCTATTTTTTTTACTATGTTAAATAGGTGAAAAATATTATCGATAGTATTTTTACTTAATGTTAGATGAAGAAAATTTTGAAAATTATATTGTATCAAACAACAAGATAAGTTTGATACCTATTGTCAAAGAAATCATTAAATATCATGAACTCATTTACATTTTTGTAAAAAAAGATTTCAAAATTCTTTATAAACAAACGGTTTTAGGTCCATTATTATACATTATCCAGCCCATTATACTAGCGTTTACTTTTACGATGGTTTTTAATAGAATAGGAGAAGTAGATACAGGTGGTGTCCCAGGATTTCTTTACAATTTGATCGGTATCACTTTTTGGAATTATTTTTCAACAAGTTTTATAGCCAATACAGAAACTTTTCAAAAAGCAGCACAAGTTTATGGAAAAGTTTATTTTCCAAGGATAATTTTGATCGTATCTAATTTTATTACATACGTTATTCGATTTGCAATACAATTAGCTGTAGTGATTATGTGTATCTTTTTTTATAAGATAAAAGGATACAATGTTACAATTCCTTATACTTCAATTTTTATAATCATTCCTTTATTAATGTTGGGCTTATTTTCTATGGGTATTGGCATGATTACAACTACAATAATATCAAAATATAAAGATTTAGTATCCTTACTCCCATTATTTGTACAATTTTTATTGTTTATATCGGCGGTGATATATCCAATTTCAGCATTAGATACTAAAATGTCACATTATTTCTGGATCATCAAATACAATCCAATCGCTTATGTGATAGAAACTGCAAGATGTTTAATGATCAATAATGCTAATATCCCATATGCAGGCTTAATGTATAGTATTGTAATAAATATTTTCGTATTTATTATTGGCTTTATTGTATTTCACAAAAAGGAGAAAAATTATATAGATTCTATTTAATGAGTAAACAAATAATTTTAAAAGCCGAAAATATTTCCAAGAGATACAAACTTGGAGAAATAGGATTTGGGTCTATGGCAGAAGATTTAAATAGTATTTGGTATAAAATGCTTGGTAAAAGTTATTCAAACCACAAAGTTGACATACCCTATGATCCTACAAAAAAGGAGTTTTGGGCATTGAAAAATATTAATCTAGAAATTGAAAAAGGAGATATTTTAGGCGTACTTGGGGCTAATGGTGCAGGTAAATCAACTCTTTTAAAAATTATTTCTAGATTAACTACGCCAACAACAGGAACTATAAAATATAATGGACATATATCTTCCATTTTAGAAGTTGGTACTGGATTTAATCAAGAACTAACAGGTAGAGAAAATATTTTTTTAAATGGTTCTATTTTAGGGATGAAAAAGAAGGAGATATTCGCAAAATTTGATGAAATAGTTGATTTTTCAGAAACAGGTAAGTTTATTGATACCCCACTCAAAAGATATAGTAGCGGAATGTATGTAAGATTGGCATTTTCTATCGCTGCTCATTTAAATTCTGAAATTTTAATCATTGATGAGGCTTTAGCTGTTGGGGATGCAGCATTTCATGAACGTGCCATACAAAAAATAAAAAATGTTTCAAAAAATGAAGGCAGAACTGTTCTCTTTGTTAGTCATAATATTGACTTAATAAGAGGTCTTTGTAGGAGTGGAATAGTATTAAAGAAAGGGGAGTTAATTAGTGATGGCCCTATAGATGAAACTATTAAGGACTATTTAAACATCTCAAATCATATTTAATTTGTATATCAAATGAAAGTATTATACACCTTAAAATATAGTTATCCTTCGAATGGAGGAACAGAATCCTTTATTAATTGTTTGTCCGAAGAAATAATACAAAATAAAATACAAGCCGAAGTATATTCTTGTAATGATAAAAAGGCCTTTAAAAATATAAAGGATTATAAAAATGGAGTCAAAATTTTCAAACAAGCTACTTTCCTTTTTTTAAAATCTCAACCTTTAAATTTATTTTTTCTATCGCTTAGGCATAAAATAAAGAAAGCTGATATTATACATCACAATTACCCATTTCCTACTTTAGAACTTGCACTACTGCTTAATAAAAATTTGTTAAAAAGAAAAAAATTCATCATAACATGGCATGCAAATGTAAAAAATACAAGATGGGGATTTATTGAGAAATATTATGATGCAATAATTTCTAGGTTACTTATTTATTGTGACCATATTGTTGTTACATCTCCAGCTTTATTAAATAATTCTAAAATTTTAAAAAATTATCAAGAAAAAGTAAAGGTTATCCCATTAAGTTGTAAAAAAATATTCGATCAGGAAGTAAAACCAAAAAAATACCCAGAAGGTAGAGATTTTAAATTACTTTTTGTTGGAAAAATAAGAGACTATAAAGGAATTCATGTTGCAATTGAATCTATTATTGGGTTAAATGTATCATTAACTATTGTTGGTGAAAAATTAATTAATCGAGATCTTGACGAAATGGTTGATTCATTAAGTCTTAAAAAGAATATTACTTTTATTAATTCGGTCAATGATGCAGAGCTTTTAGATATTTATAAATCTCATGATTTATTTCTGCTTCCTTCTGTAACAGAAGCTGAAGCTTTTGGTATTGTTCAAATAGAGGCTATGTCAATGGGAATGCCTGTAATAAATACAAATCTTAATTCAGGAGTTCCTTTTGTTTCTATTCATGAATTAACAGGCTTAACTGTAACTCCATCTTCAGTGGTAGAATTTCATAATGCTATATCTAGAATAATTAATGATAAAATTTTGTATGAGAAATTTTCATACAATTGCATACAAAGAAGTAAAGAATTTAAGATTGAAACTATGACTAATGCATATTTAGAACTATACAATTAAGTCCAGTTCTCATCTCTTACATTTATTTTTAAATATAAAAATATTTATTTGGCTTTTTTCCATTTTGCAACATAATTAATAATTGCTTTGAACCAAATTGCATAAGGTTGAATTAAATACCATTTTATGGGTATGCTTCCATAAAAAGATTTTACAATTTTCATGGACTCTTTATAATGAAGTGCTCTTTTTGAGTTTGTTTTAGTTTCTAAGTGGTCTCTGTTGACTGCAACGAAAGTATCGACAAATTTAAAATCTCCATAAGTTGTATAAATTTTCCACCATAGTTCATAATCCATAGACATGTGTAAATTGGTATTAAGACCTACCACACCTTCCCACACTTTTCTTCTAATCAATGTGCCAGGCTGAGAAATAATACACCTAACTGCTAATCTTTTAGGACTAAATTTTTCGACCCATATTTTTTGATAAACTTTACTTTTCTGAATAAAATTATATACTTTACCGTACACAACTGGTGTATCTGGATTAATTTCCATTGCTTCAATTAATAGACTCAAACAGTTTTCTAGAAAATAATCATCACTATTTAACCAACAACAATAAGGCGCATTACCCATCTTCATTCCTTCATTTATTGCTGCACTCTGCCCATCATCTTTTCTTGATCTCCATCCTTCTAACTTATTTTCCCATTTTTTTATTACTTCTAATGTATTATCTGTTGATCCCCCATCCATCACAAAGACTTCAACTGGTAAATTTTGAGAGAAGATTGAATCAAGACATTGGTCTAAATACATACCTTGATTGTATGAAGGGACAACTATGGTAACTAATTTAGAACTCATTTTTAAAAATATTGATATTTTTTGATTATTTATATTTGTAATTAAAATTATATCTAAATTTTAATGTTTGATAGTAACTATATCTTTTAGTATGGTATGTATTGTAAATTTAATATAATATTACTATTAACTATTTGATAATCTATGTATTTAATTATATAAAAGTATTTAAATATTGAAAATTTTATACGTTTTGCTATACTGACTATAAAATAAAAGTAGTTGCTACAAATAATGGCAATATGGTGAACCGATTTAAGTGATAGCATAAAGTTGAATAATTATTATTTTTAAGCGCTAAATTTTTGCTTGATAATTAGAGGGAAAAACAAAGGCGATTATATAAAGTACCTGCTAAACAAACGCATGGGTTCTGGAATGAGCCTAAACACCCATTCTAAAGCCCCTTTTGGGGCCCATACAGGAGCTCTTTTGGCTAGGCTAGCCACTGCCTCAAAAGTACCTCCAATGCCCACCATTAGCGTCTCATTTAAAGCGTCTTTATTAGTAGCAATCAAATGTCTTGTTTAGCGTGGTAAGACTAACTGGTAAAACATCTTGGGCCGACGCATAAAAAATAATTGGTATTATTGTAGATGGTTTTTACCTGCAGGCTTTCTAGTGCAGCCATCACCAAATTAACAGGTATAATACATACCTACTTTTTTTGTAAGATGTTAGTGATGAAAGCCGCCAATAAATCATCATTATAGATGCTACTAATTTGAACCCCTAATATGTTTACTTTTTGATGCATATACAAATATAGGAAATAAAAAAACCACCAAGTAGGTGGTTTAATAAAATAAGATAGGCTAGAATAAATTAGTGGCTCACTCCCTTTCTAAACAAAACATTTGTAAATGTTTTTATAATTATTTCTAAGTCAAACAAAAAGGATTTCTTATATAAATACTCCTGTTCTAATTGTACTTTTTTTTCAATTGAAATGTCATCTCTACCATTTATCTGAGCCCATCCAGTTATACCTGGCTTCAATTTATTTACCCCAGTAGCAACCCTTAGTGCCATTAAATCGTCTTGGTTGTACAAGGCTGGCCTTGGTCCTACAAATACCATTTCGCCTTTGATAATATTTATAAGATTCGGTAATTCATCTAGACTTGTTTTTCTTATGAATTTTCCTATCTTAAGTAGATATTGATCAGGGTTTTCTAATAAATGGGTTGCCACATTGGGAGTGTTCTTCTTCATACTCCGAAACTTGTAAATATTGAAGAAGGTGTAATTTATGCCTACACGTTTTTGTGTAAAAAAAATAGGAAAGCCATCTTGAATTAGAATAACAATGGCAACGATTAAAAAAAGGGGAGAAAAGATAATCAGCAGTAAAAGTGCAAAAAGCCTATTGAGCATTGTTAAAGGAATTAAATGTTTTTAATAACCCTTCTTTAGCAGTAATTGGAAGAAGTTTATTAATAGATTTTTTTAATTTTTGATTAGAAACAATATAGGTTTCAGTGAGCTTGCTTAACCGCTCGGTGTTAAGAGGCAGTCTACATACATCTCCTAATTTTGATAGGAACTTAATGATGGACTTTGGGGTGTTCCAAATAAAAGACTTTTTACCCTGACTTTCAGCAATCAATCTAATAAGTTCATTGGTAGAAAGTGCCTCATCGTCTGCAATATTGTAAACACCAGATGGTATTTGATCATTATGTATTAGTTCATTAATAACAAAGCAAATGTTATCAATACTGCAAAAGGATCTTTTATTTTCAAATGCACCAAGAGGCCAGGGCAAGCCTTTACGCACTATTTTATATAATAAATTAAGGTTTCCCTTATTACCAGGGCCATGTATCATACAAGGACGTAAAATATAAACCCTTTTACCTGCTGGAATTTGTTTGCTTAATATATATTCCTCGGCAAAAAGCTTACTCTTGCCATAATGGGTCTTCGGATTAGGTATGTAATCCTCAGTTAAGGGGGCATCTAATATATCAGCTAATGCTTTAACCGAACTTAGAGTTATAAATATTTTAGCATTTGAAACAAGAAATGCATCAAATACTTTTTTAGTTAATTCTGTATTAACTTGATAATATTCTTCTGGTATCAATGTTTTTTTAAAATCATGTGCTTTACCTGCAAGGTGAATCACAATAGATTCAGAAATTATGATTGGAGTGTTTCTGATGGCTCTATTGATTGTAAAATGACTACCCAAATAATCACACAAATTTTTACCAACAAATCCAGAAGAACCTGAAAGAAAAATATCAAATGTTAACAACTGCTTCAACCATTTTTGTTTTTAATGAATCAGGATGAAAATTCAATTCAGCATATTTTCGATTATCATTTCCTATTATTTCAACTACATCACTTCCCAACTTAGAAAATTGCTCCAATTTAAATACAAGTGAGTCTATTTGTCCATGTTCCACAAAAATATTGCCACTTAATTTATCCAATATATCACTAACATGAGATTTTTTGGGCCCTATATACAAAATTGGCTTAGCAACATATAAGGCACCATAAACTTTATTTGGATGGGTGTACCCCACCTGTCCATCTCCCAATATAACAACTTGAATATCAGAAGATCCAAGAGAATTATGAATATTTTCTCTAGGCTGAAAAGGCAATTGTATTATATTATCCAAATGATGATTATTCTTAAATTCTGTTACATCTTTTTTTCTCACACCGCCGCCTACAAAAACAAACAAGACTTTTGAATTTTCTCTTATTTTTAAAGCAGCTTCCAAAAGTGTATCTAATGGGTGAACATAAGCATGATTACCAGAATACATTACTACTATTTTATCACCAAAATTATTTTGAACCCTAAATGGATTAGACATACGATCTCCATTAAATTTCTCATCCATAACAGGCCAAACAGGAATCGTACTTGTTGAATTTTCTTTAGCGCCTCTGCTTATTAAATATGAGGTCATAAATCTGTCTAATGAAATTATTCTATCAGAATGTTTAATAATATAATTCCCAAATAATGTAAAAAGACGAGCAACAAATGAATGTTCTTTTATTAATCCAGAGGAAATTGAAAGTTCTGGTTGCAAGTCCATAATCCAATACACAAATTTTATTCTCTTCCATTTTGCAATCAAAATGCCCATGAGTGATAAAAGAGGTGGAACAGTAGAACCAATTATAACATCATAATTATTACGATTTATAAAAATTAGCCTAAAAGAAATTGAACAATAAAATGAAAAAAAATCAACAACCCGACTAAAAATATTGCTTTTCCCAAAAGAAGTTTGAATTAGTCTATGAATCTCAACTCCATTTATAAGATCAGTAGATTTATATATTTTATTTTTGTCTTCATAAGGATAACGACTTGTAAAAACAGTAACTGTATTACCCTCTTCAGTTAATTTAAAAGCCAAATCACTGATATGTTGAGATACCGATACCGTATCAGGATAAAACACTTGAGATAAAATTAAAATTTTCATTTAACTAAATTGATACTCCAAAATAAAATAATTTGCAATTAGTTATTGCCCTAAGTGAATGTTCAGTGTTGACTGGAATTCTTATTACTGTACCTTGCGTTTTTTCAAAAATATTTTTATCTATTTTGAATTCACAGATCCCCTCAATAAGAAAAAATATTTCTTCCATAGTTTCATGAATATGATTCGATATCAAAATATTTTTATTTAGTTCCGTGTAAGCAACTTGAGTAATATTAGATTCAAATACATTTCCGGCAAAAAAAACTTTCTTATGAACTCCAGCATGATTTGCATTTATCCACTCAATATCTGCAATATTTTTTATTAGGTCTTCCAAATGCTACTTTTTATTTACTTGTTCATTAATCCAATTAAACGTTTTTATCATACCCTCTTTCAATGGTAATGAAACCTCCCAACCAATTTTTTCTCTATACAATTTGTTGTCAGAGTTTCTTCCCCTAACACCCGTAGGGCAAGCAAAGCCATATTTATCAATAAAGTCTTGCCCACCCAAATTATTTATTTTTATGTTTTTTCCAGAAATATTGATTGCCATTTCGGCTAGTTGATTAATTGTTACCTTTTCTTCAGATCCAATATTAACAGGTCCGGTAAAATTACTATCCATTAATCGCAATACAGCTTCAACACATTCGCTTACATATAAAAAGCTTCGAGTTTGTAAGCCATCGCCCCAAACTTCTATTTTTTCTCCATCTTTTGTTTCGGCAGCTTTTCTGCACATTGCGGCAGGAGCCTTTTCTTTACCTCCATTCCAGGTCCCTTGAGGCCCAAAAATATTATGAAAACGCGCAATCCTTACGTCTAAATTAAAATTTCTATTATATGCTAAAAACAAGCGCTCACTAAATAATTTTTCCCATCCATATTCAGAATCAGGATTAGCTGGATAAGCAGAGGATTCTTCACAATTAGGATTATTTGGATCCAATTGATTGTGCTCTGGATACATACAAGCTGAAGAAGAATAAAATACTTTTTTAACTTTCTTTTTTACACATTCGTGTGCTACATTTAAATTGATCATTGCAGATCCATGCATGACGTTTGCGTCATTGTTTCCTGTAAAAATGTACCCCGCACCACCCATGTCCGCAGCTAATTGGTAAACAACATCACATGATTCTGAAATAACTAGTTCTACGGCTCTGGGATCAGTTAAATCACACTTGATAAACTCATGACATATTTCAGAATGATCAAAATACTCATGATTTTTAATATCTGCTATTCTAACATGATAACCGTCATTCTTTAATCTTTTACTAAGATGGCCACCAATAAAGCCGCCACCTCCAAGTACAATTGCTTTTTTCATTTTAACTATTTTTTTGTTATGTTGTTTTTTTTAATCCATTCTAAAGTTTTAATAATTTCATCTTCTAAATTAGTGTTCGCACCTATTTTAGTAACTTCAATCGTTCTATGTAGATCATGAATAATATTATTATTTGTCATATTATTATATCGAAAAGAATTCATTGGAAATGAATTCATTCTAAATACATTAATTAAAACATCACCTAGTTTAGCAGATATTTTTAATAAGCCCTTTGGTAAGGTAATTGGATTTGATTGATTATTTAACTTTCTAATTTTATTTGCCCAGATAGTTATATTTATTGGATTTAAATCTCCTAAATAAAAATAATTATGATTGACAATATTATCTTTATTAAATAATAAAGATAATATTTGCTTACATGTATTTTCTACAAAACCATAAGTTTTAGTAGAAGAATATTTTTTGGGAATATTAAAGTAGAATCCATTTATAACAAGATCGAAAAAGTTTTTATATGGCTCAGCAAACCATGGTCCCCAGATAGATGTTGGTCTGACGATAGTCCAATTTAAACTATATTCTTTTACAATCTTTTCAGTTAAAACCTTACTTTGACCATATAAACTATTAGGCGCATATTCATCAAAGTTATTTGGGAAAAAACCGAGTTTACAAACTAACATAGAAGAGGCAACAATGATTTTCTTTAGACCTTCTAGTTGTTTAGCTCCTTCCATTATATTTTTTACTCCCTCGATGTTAACGCGGTATCCATTTATAGTGTCATTTTCATTTAAATCTGTTCTAGCTGCTAAATGAATAATATAGTCTGGTTTATCATTTAATAATTTATTAATTAAAATATCTTTATCTAAAATATCCACCTTACTCCAATATGAAATATGATTCAAATTTCTAGGCCTGACAATATCATAATTAAATATTTTTACATCAGATTTATTTAATAATTCAATCATGTTTGTTCCAATAAAACCCGATCCCCCGGTTATGAGTATTTTAAACATAAATAGCAAAATTATTTTATAAGTGTAAATCTTAAATGTAAATATCGAGCAGAATCAAGTTAAAGTAATTTATTTATAAAGATATAAATCTATTATTTAGTATTTTAGATCAAAAAAGATATTTTAATTCAACTTAAATAATTTTTAAAAAATATTTTGTTATTAACTTATAAATATATTTTTAAAAATGAATAATAAAGAAATTAAACTAAGATAAATTTATCTTAGTTTTAAGATGATTTTTAATGTGGTATAAGAAATCAAATAGTCTATTTGGATAATAAATTATATTATAATAAATATAAAAAAACATTAAAACATTATAATTAAAAATATTTATTTTTAAAAAACACTTTCTGTAAATAAACTTATAAAGAAAATATGAATTAAAATTTTGATCTAATAAATATAATTGTTTAGATGTAATTTTTAGTTTATTTTCTTTAAGGTACTTCCCAAAAGATCTAACATAAAAGGTGTTAAGTATTTTTAATTTGAGATTTTTTAATTCTTTTTTTGACAAAGAAAAATTGTTGTATTGATTTAATGCTGTGAAAAAATTTGTTATAAACATTTCAAATACATCATATCTATCTGTATTATTTCTAGTAGCTGAAATATAATTTGCATTAAGGTATAAGCATTTAGCATTTTTATAAAATAATAAAAAAATAAAATATAGTTGAACAAAAGATGTGCCAACTGAT
>Ga0114964_10001995_pt1 | contig 14554 bp, 14 predicted proteins | sample C_131016_MF_Meta_FD_92638 | JGI IMG/M metagenome (GOLD analysis project Ga0114964, IMG submission 92638) | Freshwater microbial communities from Lake Croche, Canada to study carbon cycling - C_131016_MF_MetaG | ecosystem: Environmental > Aquatic > Freshwater > Lake | place: Lake Croche, Canada... | reverse complement strand
GCCACCGATTGGCATTGGAATTGCATGTCATTGACAACGGCCCTGGGGTTCCTGAATCGATCAAGGATCGGTTGTTTTCCCCTTTGGTCTCAGGTCGTGATGGAGGATCGGGTTTGGGCCTGAATTTGGCCCAGTCGTTCATCCAGCAGCATCATGGTTTGATTGAGTGTGAAAGTGTGAAGGGAAGAACGGATTTCAAGATCTTGCTCCCTTTGCAATAAAGAGTTGTTTTTCAGTAAAGTTTGACCACCCAAGGCATTGAATACAAATGAAACCGATTTGGATCGTCGACGATGATCAATCCATCCGCTTTGTGCTTGAAAAGGCACTGTTGCGTGAAGGCTTACCCACCCGCAGCTTCACCAATCCCAGGGAGGTGATGGCCGCCTTGGAGGGGATTGTGCAGGCGGATCAACCACAAGTGTTGGTGAGCGATATTCGCATGCCGGGTGGTTCGGGTCTTGATTTGCTCACCCAAATCAAGGCCAAAATTCCCAGCATGGCGGTCATCATCATGACCGCTTATTCCGACTTGGACAGTGCCGTCTCATCCTTTCAAGGGGGTGCCTTTGAATACTTGCCCAAGCCCTTTGATGTGCCCAAGGCAGTCGAGCTCATACGTCGCGCGCTGCAAGAAAGTCAACGTGAAGCGGTGGGGGCTTATGTTTCTGAAGCGGCCCCCGAGATGTTGGGCCAAGCACCTGCCATGCAAGATGTCTTTCGCGCCATTGGACGTTTATCGCAAAGCAATGTGACCGTCATGATCACGGGTGAGTCTGGGTCTGGTAAAGAGTTGGTGGCACGTGCCTTGCACAAACACTCCTTGCGCCATCAAGGCACCTTTGTTGCCATCAATACCGCCGCCATTCCGAAGGATTTGCTCGAGAGCGAACTCTTTGGTCATGAACGGGGTGCTTTCACAGGGGCGCAAACCATGCGGCGAGGCCGGTTTGAGCAAGCCGAAGGCGGTACTCTTTTTCTGGACGAAATTGGCGACATGCCCTTTGACTTGCAAACTCGCTTATTGCGCATTTTGAGCGATGGTAATTTTTACCGTGTGGGCGGGCACACCAGCATCAAAGCGAATGTTCGTGTGATTGCTGCTACCCATCAAGATCTGGAACAGCGCGTGAAAGCTGGCGTTTTCCGGGAAGATTTGTTTCACCGTTTGAATGTGATACGACTGCGCTTGCCAGCTCTTCGAGAGCGGCGCGAAGATGTGCCAGTTCTCACACGGCATTTTTTACAACAAAGTGCGGTGCAACTAGGAGTTGAGCCCAAACGCATTACAGACTCTGCGGTCAATATCCTTACCCAATTCAATTTTCCCGGGAATGTGCGTCAACTCGAAAACATTTGTCACTGGCTCAGTGTCATGGCGCCAGCACAATTGATCGAGCCCAAAGACTTGCCCCCTGAAGTAATGGCTTATTTTGCATCATCCCAAGGGGTCAGCCCCATTGTCGTGCCATCCCCCAGCGCTGGATTTGATATCTCCAGTGCAAGCGTTTCTGGTGCAATGGATGCGTTCGCTATCAGAGAGCACGATGCGATCTCTGTGGGCAAAGAGTTTCAGCGCCATGGCTTGGACAATGTGTTTGGCGAAGTTGAGTTGTCTCCACTTTCATCAAGTGAGAGCCTAGACTATCCTTTGGGTTCATTGGTGGGGATGAGCAACCGTTTGCCCAGCGAGAGGCCCCTTGGAGCGTCTCAGGTGACAAGTTCCACAGCATTGGACGCCACGTATGCGCCTGGCGTTTTGGCGCACAGCGCAGACTCACAAGCTTGGGAGCGACTCTTGGAACATGAGGCCAACGCCTTGCTGGCGCAGGGCCTAGGGGATGTGTGGGATATCCTGAGCAAACGCTTTGAAGCCAAGCTCATTCAAACCGCGCTGAGCAACACGCGGGGACGCCGAATTGAGGCCGCGCAAAAACTAGGCATCGGTCGCAATACCATCACCCGAAAAATCCAGGAACTGGGGCTTGAGGATTGAGGCGCATCACCGTCATATCTCATCACATTGAACCAGAGACTTTTACTCGATGATCGACGTTGAGCAAATTGACCACATCGGTATTCGTGTGACTGACAAAGCGCGTGCATTGGCGTTTTATGCCATTTTGGGGTTCGAGCTTTTTCATGAACCCGATTTTGATACTGTGGTCATCATTAAAAATGCGGCTGGCGTCGAACTCAATTTGATCACCAATGGTGTGGATACTTTGGGCGGCAAAAACGTCTTGATGGACTTGGCCACCAAGCACCCTGGCATCACGCATGTGGCGCTCAGAGTCAAGGACATGGTGCAGGTGATGCAAACACTGGCTGAGCACCACATATCGATCACCCAAGGCCCAGTCACCTTTGGAGACGGTCAAGTGTCGGTATTTTTTCGCGATCCAGACCGCAACACCATTGAGCTTCGTGCGGACATGAGCCCGGAGAAGGCGCAAACCATTCCAGGGTTGGTTTTTTACGATCCCAACGCCTAAAGGGTCGCATTCAACGATGGTTTATACCATTCGTTAAACCATTCCTTGTACTTGAGGTAAAAGAATTCTTCTTGAGTTCTGTGGCCTGAACCAGTTCTCAGCCAGTCAGCAGTGGCTCAATCTTTCAAATCCACCCAAACTGGGGCATGGTCGCTCGGACGTTCATGGCCACGGGGTTCAGTGTCGATCTCACAGGCAACAAGTCTGTCTTTGAGGCCAGTGCTGAGCAAAATGTGATCGATCCTCAGGCCCTTGTTGCGCGGCCAACCCCCTTCTCGATAGTCCCACCATGAAAATAGTTTGCCCTCAGGATGAAGACTTCGGTGTGCGTCAAATAAACCGAGTTCCATCAGCCTTTTGAGGTGCGCTCTTTCCTCCTCAGTACAGTGAATGGTGTCCTTGAGTCCCACCGGATCCCACACATCCGCCCCGTCCCAAGTGATGTTGAAGTCCCCCATCAATGCAATGGGCAGATCTTGGAGACTGAGGGCTGTCAGCCACTCGTGCATGGCGCTGAGCCACTTCATCTTGTAGACGAACTTATCGCTTTGAGGATCTTGTCCGTTGGGAAAATAGGCCCCAATTACGCGAAGCCCCAAAACCTGCGCGCTGATCACTCTCGCCATTGGGTCGTCAAACGTCGGCAAGTTTTTAATCACCGATGAGATTGGATGGCGAGAGACAAGGGCCACTCCGTTGTAGGTTTTTTGCCCAAAAAATGACAGTTCATAGCCCGCTCTGGTGAACGCTTGGAATGGGAACATGTCATCACTGAGCTTGGTCTCTTGCAAGACCAAGACATCAACGCGGGAGCCAACGGGTGAGTTGCTGAGCCACGCCAACACTTGCTCCAAGCGAACATTCAAAGAGTTGACGTTCCAAGTGGCCAGTCTCATGGGCGTGGTGTTTTAAAAGCGTTCATTGAAACCGTGGGGTTGGATCTCAATAATGCAAAACCGCTGCTGCGCCCAAGATCAACCCCAGGGCACCCATGCCCATCATGCCTTTTTGCAACCATTTTTTCCGGGTCAGCAGTGCAATGGCAGCCAAGGCAATGGAGATTTGGAGTGCCGTGGTAGCTTGAGCCCAACGGTGATGTTGGTGCATTTCTTCATCCGACTTTTCATCCCACTCTTTGCTCTTGGCTTCTAGGGCCTCGGCATTTTTCTTGATGTCGGCTTTTTCTGATTTATAACGTTTGATTTCTTCATCGTAGAAATCTTTTTTGGCAGGGGGTGAAATTTCTTTGCCCAATTCGCTCAAATTTTGTTTCGAGCTTTTGGCCTGATAATAATTCCACTGATTGGAGGCCTCGGTTTTTGAAATGGCGGCGTTGTTTTTATACAGTCCAGCATTGGCCTGGGTGGCCCCTCCCATGTAACCAAATAAAGCACCCACCGTGGCGATGATGGCGGTGAACAGGGCGATTTGGTTGGTCATGCCGTGTGAGTCGTGACCGTCGCCATGGCTGGCATGCTCGAGCTCGTGATCGTGGGGTCCGTGAACGTGGAAATCATCATTTGGCATGGTTACTCCTTGCGGTGTCGTTGGTAAGAAATAAAGTGGTAGATCAAGCCATTCTTGGCGGTGTGCGTTTCCCGAGACATTGTCACCCAATTTGAGTCGATTTTTGGAGCCAGCGCCTCGCCTTTGCAAGTTTTTTCAACCAAAGTGAGCTCGATGCGACTGGCATGATCAATGGCTTGGGCATAGATTTGTGCGCCACCAATCACCCACAATTCCCCACTGGGGTGCTCGCGATCAAATGCAGCCATAGCTTCAGAGAGCTCGTTGAAGCGACGTGCACCCGCATCAGACCAATTGGCTTGACGGGTGAGGACCCAATTGGGGCGCCCAGGCAATGGCCTGAACTGCTGCGGGATCGATTCCCAAGTTTTTCGGCCCATGAGCACCACCTGCCCCATGGTGAGCTTTTTAAAGTGCGCCAAGTCTTCTGGCAAATGCCAAGGCAGTTGATTGTTGTCTCCAATCACACCGTTGGAGGATGAGGCGAAAATCAAATTCACAGACATGAAAGCCTCAAAGGGTGGTGGCGTGTCATCAAAGGGTCTCGAGGCCTAAACCGCCACGGGTGCTTTGATGGCCTCGTGACAGTGATAGTGGAGGACCTCAAAGTCTTCAAACTGATAATCAAAAATGCTCTCAGGACGCCGTTTGATGTTCAGTATTGGGTAGGGGTGAGGTGCTCTAGAGAGTTGCAGTTGAACTTGCTCGAAGTGATTGGTGTAGATGTGGCAGTCTCCTCCGGTCCAAATGAACTCACCCACCTCCAAGTCACTTTGCTGCGCAATCATATGCGTGAGTAGCGCATAGCTGGCAATGTTAAAAGGCACTCCCAGAAAAATGTCAGCGCTTCGTTGGTAGAGTTGACAACTCAAGCGCCCTTTGCCATTGGGCGTGATGCTTGGTGCCACGTAAAACTGGAAAAATGCATGGCAAGGCATGAGCGCCATCTTTGACAAGTCGGCCACATTCCAAGCGCTCACAATCATGCGCCTGGAGTCCGGATTGCTTTTGAGGGTCTTCATGAGCTCGGCAATTTGATCGATGTGTTGTCCATCGGGAGTGGGCCAACTGCGCCACTGAACACCATACACCGGGCCCAAATCTCCGTCCTCTTTGGCCCATTCGTTCCAGATGGTGACGCCCCGCTCTTGCAGCCATAAGTTGCTTGATGATCCTGTCAAAAACCACAACAGTTCTTGGATGATTGATCGCAAGTGCACTTTTTTGGTCGTGACCAGAGGAAATCCTTGGTTCAAATCAAAACGCATTTGGTGACCAAATACACTGCGCGTCCCCGTTCCCGTGCGGTCTTCTTTGTGCACACCGTGGGTGAACACGTGGCGCATGAAGTCTTCATATTGAGCAGGATGGGGGGAGCTTGGGTTCATGGGATAAAAAACGTTAGGTTGGATTTTGACGATGCTTATTTTAAGGGCTTTGAGGGGTCAGTGAGGCTGTTGAGTCTCCATGCGGATCACCCGTCCGGGGTTCAATGTGTGCGCGGGGTCCAGACTGTCTTTAATGCGCCGCATCATGCTCAAGGCTTGTGGGTCTTTGTAGTGGGGGAGGGTATCGACCTTCAAGGAGCCGATACCATGCTCTGCTGAAATGGAGCCGCCCAATGCAAACACATTGCGGTGGACTACATCATTGACGTGTTGTTCAAAATCTCGCAGAAACTGAGCACTCTCCAGTCTCTCGGGTGCCTGGACGTTGTAGTGCAAGTTGCCGTCCCCCAAATGCCCAAAGTTCACCAGGCGCACACCATCAATGAGTTCTCCCAGCTCGCGATCGGTTTGCGCGACAAATGTCGGAATATTTGACGCAGACAAGGAGATGTCGTGTTTGATATTGAGTCCCTCTTGGGCCTGCGCCAAGGTGATGCTTTCCCTGATATGCCAAAGTTGGGCGGCTTTGGATAAATTGTCAGCCACTGTGGCGTTTTGCACAGTGCCATGGTCCATGGCCAACTCCAAGAGGCCCACAAGTTGCTCATGGGCATGCTCGGTGGACTCGTTGTCTGAGAGTTCAAGCAAAGCGCACCAAGCGTAATCTTGAAATGGTGCTTGGAGCGTTGGAAAATGCTTTTGCACCAGGCCCAGCGAGTATTGGTTCATCACTTCAAAGCCCGACAAACCTATGCCCAGTTTTTCATGTGCCAATCCCAGCAGTTTCACGCATGCTTGCAGGCTGTCCAATGCTGCCCAAGCAGTCAATGTTGATTTGGGTTTGGGGAAAAGTTTGAGGCTCGCGGCGGTGATGATCCCCAGTGTGCCTTCGCTGCCGATGAAGAGGTTTTTGAGATCGTATCCCGTGTTGTCCTTTCTCAAGCCCGAGAGGCCACGCCAAATTTCACCATTGGCCAATACCACCTCAAGCCCCAAGCACAAATCGCGGGCATTGCCATAGCGCAGCACTTGAGTGCCACCCGCATTGGTCGATAGATTGCCTCCAATCGTGCAACTGCCCTCAGAGCCCAGGCTCAAGGGAAAGAACAAGCCTGCTGCAAGGGCTGCCTCTTGCACTTGAGCCAATACACAGCCAGCCTCGACTTCGATGGACAAATTGTCGGTGTGCACAGCGCGCACCGTGTTCATGCGTTGCAAGGACAGTAGCACTTGCTCGCCACTCTCATCGGGAATGGATCCCACCACCAGGCCCGTGTTGCCGCCTTGAGGCACGATGCTGACCCCAAGGCTTGCGCAGGCTTTGACAACGGCCGAGACTTCTTCTGTGCTGGCTGGGCGAACCACGCACAAGGCGCGGCCTTTGGCGCGTTTGCGCCAATCTTGTTCATAAGCACTCAGATCCAGTGGTGGCGTGAGGACTTGTTCTGTCCCTAGGATCGTTTTCAATTGATCAATCAATTGCTGGGCGCGAGCGGTGGACAATTCTCGTGAGGTGTTCGGTGCAGAGCTGTGTTCGCCATTGGATGGTGAAAGAGAGGCTTTGAAGCGCGCACGGACATGTCCCGCACAAGCCATGAAGAGCAACACACTGAGCGCCGTCTCCAACGAAGCCAAGCGTGCCGAGTCGCCCACATCGCTATACGCCCGCACGACACCTTCGATGAAGTAAAGCCACACCACCAAACTTAACCAGCGGTAGGTGTAGAGGCGACGCTTGATGAGGCCAGGTACGGCAAAGACCAATGGCAAGGCTTTGAGTGCGAGCCAAGTCCCACCGGGTTTGAGGGGTGCCCAAGACCATTCCCACGCCAAGCACAAGACAATGAGGAGGAGGAGGCTGATGAGGGCGGCGTTTTGGGTGAGCTTCACCTCTTTGGAGGGCTCATTCGTTGGGTTGTTGTGGATCATTGGTCTATTATCTGAGGTTTTTGGGGGCGGGTCTTGGGTCCATTCGGTCAGGAAATGAGGCCAGTGCCAACCCAGTTCACAAACAGTGGCATCATAGCGACCATGATTTTCAATTCAGTACCACACCAAACTGTCGCTCCGTCCTTCTTGCGCTCATGGCAAGAGGTGGCTTGGGGACGACTCTTTCAAGTCCTCTTCGAGCGTTTGCGTCAAGAGCGTTTAGGGCAAACGGCTGGCAGTCTTACCTTCACCTCGACCATGGCATTGGTGCCGATTTTGACGGTGATCTTGGCCGTGTTCACCGTGTTTCCAGTCTTCAATCAATTCCAACAAGTGCTGCAGCGTTGGTTGGTGCAAAGTTTGATTCCTGAGAGTATTTCCAATCAAGTCCTGGGCTATTTGAGCCAATTCTCCAGCCAAGCCTCGCGACTTGGGTTGGCGAGTTTTGCCGTTTTGGTGGTCTCGGCATTCAGTTTGGTCTACACCATCGACAAAAGCTTGAATGCCATTTGGCACAACCATCAAAAAAGAGCGCTCACTCAGAAAATTTTGCTGTACTGGTCGGTCATGACACTGGGTCCGTTGGTGCTTGGTTTGGGGGTGGTGTCTTTGTTTTATGTGAGCACTTTGTCTCGAACTTGGATAGGAGACGGCATTGGTTTGTTGGAGTTCTTGATCAATGCGTTGGAGTTTTTCATGTGGGTTATCGGCATGAGTGCGCTCTACCGTTACGTGCCCAATACCCAGGTGAAGTATGCGCATGCCTTGATGGGCGGCCTTTGGGTGACGTCGGCCGTCGAAGTGGCTCGCCTTGCCTTGACCTGGTATTTGACGAGCATCCCTGCGGTGTCCATGATTTATGGCGCGTTTGCGACCTTGCCGATTTTTTTGCTTTGGATGTATTTGACGTGGCTCATCATTTTGGCAGGGGCGGTCTTTGTGGCTGCGCTGCCGAGTTTGAGCGTGCCACTCTTGCGTGAGAGTGATGCTCCAGGCTTTGGTTTCCAGTTGGCGTTGGAAATACTGGCGTTGTTGCAGAAATTGCGCAACACCCCGGACAAAGGGCTCGACTCCTTGAGCCTCGCCCAAGCCCTGAGGGTCGACCCCTTGGTGCTCAAAGAAGTGCTCGAACACTTGAGCGAGCTCGATTGGGTGGCCACACTCGACGAAGAGGCGATCAGGTTGCCAAGGTGGGTGATTCTGGCCAACCCCATTGAAACCCCCATGTTGCCTTTGCTCTCGCGTTGGCTTTTGCCGCAAGAGGCAGTGAGTGCAGCGCTCTACCAAACCTTGAGTCGCATGAGTTTGCAAGAGGCCTTTGCTCAGTCCTGAGAACGAGCAAATTGAAAGAGACTAGGTGAATACGCTTGTTTGCAAAGCGCAAGGCCTTCGATAGACTGAAAAGCTCAGTGTTGGTAGACTGGCCCATGGATCAAGCCCAGAAAAACATCGTTTTCTTGCGTTTGCTCAAGTTGTTTTGAGAGCACGCGGCTTTATGCTCGAGTGTTGAACCGTTCGATAAAGGGAGTAGCGAATGAAAGTCAGTGATATTTTAAAAATCAAGGGCAACCTGATCTATTCGGTGGATGTTCAAGACGAAATGTCCAAAGCACTCGCCATGATGGCGCAAAAGGACATTGGCTCGGTCGTGGTCATGGAGTTTGATGAGTTGGTGGGCATGCTCACCTTTCGTGAAGTGATCGAGTGCGTGGTCAAGCACCCCACCAACTTCAACAGCATGCACGTGCGAACGGTGATGGATGACTCGCCACTCACGTGTACGCCAGAGACCGCCTTGGACGAAGTCAGGCGCATGATGCTGGAGCACCACGCTCGCTACATGCCGGTGGTGAGTGAGCGTGCGCTCCTGGGCTTGATCAGTTTTTACGATGTGGCCAAAACCGTGGTCGATAGTCAAAATTTTGAGAACACCCTGCTCAAAGCCTATATCCGCGACTGGCCTGAGGAAAACGGTGTTACTGGGATTGCTCGCAAAGAATAGTTGGACGCCTCAACTCAAATAGACCTTGGCCAGGTGCTTGGGGCCCTCAGTCTCATAGGATAATAGGGCCCATGAGCGCAAATACTTTTGGACAACTCTTTGCCGTGACCAATTTTGGTGAGTCCCACGGCGTGGCCATAGGCTGTGTGATCGATGGCTGCCCGCCAGGGTTGCCTTTGAGCGAGGCCGATATCCAGCCCGATTTGGATCGCCGCCGCCCGGGCACCAGTCGTTTTGTGACCCAGCGCCAAGAAACCGATCAAGTGCAGATTTTGTCGGGGGTTTTTGAAGGCAAAACCACGGGGACACCGATCGCCTTGTTGATTCCCAATACCGATCAACGCAGCAAAGATTACAGTGGCATCACGCAGACCTTTCGGCCTGGGCATGCAGATTACACCTACACGCAAAAATACGGTTTCCGTGATCCGCGTGGGGGAGGACGATCCTCAGCCAGGCTCACCGCACCCATGGTGGCCGCCGGTGCAGTCGCCAAAAAATGGTTGCAAGCTCAGCATGGCATTGTTTTCAAGGCCTGCATGACCCAAGTGGGTCCACACCCCATTGCGTTTGAGGATTGGAGTCATGTGAGTCACAATCCTTTTTTTGCACCGTGTGCGGATGTCTCGGCCTTGGAGGCCTACATGGACCAATTGCGCAAGTCTGGGGACTCGTGTGGCGCCAAAATCCGCGTCTGTGCCCAGCACATGCCCGTGGGCTTGGGGGCGCCGCTTTTTGACAAACTCGATGCCGACATTGCCTGGGCCATGATGGGGCTCAATGCGGTGAAAGGGGTTGAGATTGGGTCCGGTTTTGACAGCGTTGCTCAACTGGGTTCATTTCATGGGGACGCGATGACGCCAGATGGTTTTTTGAGCAACCATGCGGGTGGGGTGCTTGGGGGCATCAGCACGGGACAGGACGTGGAGGTCCAGTTGGCCATCAAGCCCACCAGCTCGATTTTGATCCCGAAGCCCTCCATTGATCAAAACTTACAACCCACGAGCGTCATCACCAAAGGGCGTCATGACCCGTGTGTGGGCATTCGTGCAGCGCCCATTGCCGAGGCACTGTTGGCGTTGGTGGTGATGGAGCACGCATTGAGGCACCGTGCCCAATGCGCCGATGTCTCAGCGCCTTTCAAGCCCATTGCCGCACAGGCTTGACTTGAGCGATAGTTCCTCAATGCCTATTTTGGTGTGAAGCAAAGCGAGTGGTGTTCAAAGCATTGCGTGTGAAATTGACCCATGGCATTTCGCCCTTGGTTGCCTTTGCCTGTCTGTCGGCGAGTTACTTCGCGCACATCGGGTTTTTCAATCCCTATTTGTCTTTGTGGCTCAAGTCCCAAGGCGCGAGCCTGTATGTCATCGGTCTGATGGCGTCCATTCAGTCTTTCACCCGAATCTTTGCGCCCTATGGTTGGGGCTGGCTGAGTGACCACACCGGCGAGCGGGTTTGGCTGTTGCGCTTTTGCGCCAGTGTGGCCGTTTTATGCAGTGTTTTCATGAAGGGCGCAAGCATGACCCTCTTGGCGGGGTTGTTGCTGATCATGTTCATCCATACCAGTGCCATGATGCCCATGACCGAGGCCGCACTCTCGCATTGGGTGAGTCACGACGGTCGATTTGACGCCAAGCGCTATGGCCGGGTGCGATTGTGTGGATCCTTTGGTTTTTTGCTCACGGTGTGTTTGGCTGGGTTTTGGTTTGAGCGCTACGGCTTGGAGGATTTTGCCGGCTGGACATCACTGACGTTGCTCTTGGTGAATTTGGGGGCTTGGTTGATCCCCAATACCAAAGAAAGTGTGCACTCACACACCAGCCAAGAATCCATCTTGCGCATTTTGTTGAAGCCACACAACCGTTGGTTTTTTTTAACGATGTTTTTTCATGTGCTCTCGCACATGTGCATTTATTTTTACCTCTCGCTTTATTTGGACCAATTGGCTTACAACAAAACCACCATTGGACTGTTTTGGGGCTTGGGGGTGGTGGTGGAGATGGCCGCGTTTTATACGCAAAGCTCTTGGATTCACCGCCTCTCGCCCATGGGGTGGCTCAAGCTGTGTACCTTGGGGATGGCCGTGAGAATGGCCTTGACCGCTTGGGGTGCAGGGGTTTGGCCACTGCTGGTGATGGCGCAAATGATGCACGGATTGACCTTTGCCGTGCATCACACGGTGTGCATGACTTGGCTCAATGAGCATTTCCCAGCCCAGTTGAGGGCGAGAGGCCAAGCACTCTACTCAATCGTGGGTTATGGCCTCACGGGAGTCTTGGGCGGCTTGGGCGGTGCCATGCTCAGTCAGCATTTCGGGCTCCAAAGCACGTTCATGGTGAGCATGGGATTGGCCCTGTTGGCTTATCTTTGCGCCAATCGACTCAAGGCTCAAACTGCTCTGTCCTTCTGAGGCGCGTGGCGGAAGTCCGGACACAGTGGGGAGTCAACGGCACTCCATCGCATCAATGGACAGGGGTGATGGCAAAAGTCTGGATGCGACCGTGGGTCCAGACAAGCCCCGTATTCTCTGGCACCGCGCACCAGTGCGAGGCTTCGTCATCGATCGGCTCAGACGCAATGGTGTTGATTTGACCAGGGAAGTGATCTTTGGCATGGGTGGTGGGCGTGCCATAGTAAAGGCTTGGCGAGCGCTGATCACTGGCGTAGCGAAATCCCCAAATTTGCTGTCCATCCGAGCACGCCGCCGAGACTCTCAAGGGCTCGAGAACCTCGTGCTTTTTCATGAGCTCAGCAATGGTTCCCAATGCGCGGTTCATGGCCAAGATGGGGTCACGCTTTAAACCCAGAGTCAAGGCGAGTAAAAATAGCGCTTCACTGTCGGTGGTCCCCTGGCGATGTTGGTACCACTCGGGGCTGATGAGGGCTTCGATCGATTGCCTCAATTGTGTCCAGCCCCCAATTTGGCCGTTGTGCATGAAGCTCCACTCATGGACACTGAAGGGGTGGCAGTTGTTTCGTGCGACGCTGGTGCCGCTAGATGCCCTCACGTGGGCGAAAAACAGTCCTGACTCAATTTGGTGAGCCAAAGATAGTAAATTGCTATCGTTCCAAGCGGGCAAAATATCTTTGAATAGCCCTGGGGTGCTTTTGTGGCCGTACCACGCCACACCAAAACCATCCCCGTTCGTGCTCCACTGGGACTCTCTGGCCGATAGGCTTTGCTTGATCAATGAATTGTCTTGTTCAAACAAAACGTCTTTCAAGAAAATTTCAGGTCCACCGTAGGCCATCCATCTGCACATTGTGTTTGCCTTGTCATCGATTGATTGGTATATCAGTTCGAGTATAGGTCAATGCAAAACCACTGTTGGGTGCTACATGGTTGAAATGCCCGTGATTTTGGGCGCTTTCACTTGAACACCGACTTGGTTTGATCGAGGGGCTTGAAGCCAAAGTTAATGACACGCTGGCGAGTGCGAACCGCCAAGACGCATTCGCTTCTCAGGCCAAACGTGGTGATCTTGTCGCAATAAAACGCACTGGCATGACTTTGGGCTTGACAAAGCAGTCTCTGATTGGGGTTGGTCTCGACCACGCACTCGTCCCCCACTGCCCAAGAGAGCATGGGCATGAGGGTGAACAGAAATAAACAAAGTGCGCGTTTCATGGATCAAATGTTAAAAGATAGGCGTGCGTTACTGAATGACATAATTGAAAGAGTTGCTCAAAAAAAGAAGGGTTTTCATGACAATTTGCTCATCAAATGTTACGGTTCCCTCAATGGCGCGCAATAAACTGAATGAATTCCCAGTGGGTTTACCCTTTCAAGGTGGCGTTTGATACCCGTGGATCGACAGCTTGGCCCTCATGGCATGATGCGGCTTTGGCTTGGGCATAAAATCCATCTCTCAAGCAAGGGCTCACACTGCATTTCAGTTTTGCTTGCAATCGCTTGGCCCATCGGTCAGATCAAGCTCACCCCAATCCATCCAGGAGTTTTTCATGTCCCATCTCTCACTCAGCGCGGCCCAACACATCATCGAAGCCGCACTTGCCAATGCTCGAACACATCAATACAAGCCCATGGGCGTGGTGGTGCTAGACGCCTCAGGTCATTTGGTGGCGTTTGCGCGTGAAGACGGTGCCAGCATGTTTCGCTTTGACGTGGCGATGGGCAAGGCTTGGGGTGCTGTGGGCATGGGAAGCTCTAGTCGGGTGTTGGCGCAACGCGCCAAAGACAACCCCAATTTCTTTTTGTCGCTCGCCTCCACTGCGGCTGGCAAATTTCTACCCCAAACGGGGGCGGTTCTGATCAAAAATGCAGCCGGTGAGATTTTGGGGGCTGCCGGTGCGAGTGGCGGGACAGGTGACGAAGATGAGGCCATTTGCATGGCGGGTATTCAAGCCGCAGGTCTGGTTGCTGCGTGAAATCACGCCAATGCTTGACGGGCAAGCAGACACCATAGGGGACCAATGACCATGTTTGATGTGGCCATTGTGGGTTTTGGCCCCACTGGGGCGGTCGCCGCTGGTTTATTGGGACTTGAAGGCATCAAGACCTATGTGTGCGATCAGTCTCTGGAGGTCTATCCCAAACCACGTGCCATTGCCCTTGACCACGAAATCATGCGCATTTTCCAGCAGTTGGGGCTGGAGCGTGAGATCGAGCCCCACACCGAGCCTTTTACCAACTCGGAGTATTACGGCGTCAATGGACAGTTGATCAAGTGCATGTCTTCATTGCCCGAGCCCTATCCGCTGTCTTACGTGCCCTCCATCGTGTTTTCACAACCCCCTGTGGAGAAGATCATTCGTCAGCGTGCTCAAAGTCTCCCCAGCGTGCACGTGGAGCTCGGTCACACGGGAGTGGGTCTGGAGCAAAGGCCTGACGCTGTGGTGTTGAGTGTTCAAAATGCGCAGGGACACACCAAAACCATTGAGGCCAAATACCTCATCGCGTGTGATGGGGCATCGAGCACCGTCAGGAAAAAAGTAGGCATTGAGTTGCTGGACTTGGGGTTTGAGCAGTCGTGGTTGGTGGTGGATGTGCTCCTCAATGAGCGTGGTTTGCGCAAAACCCCTCGGGTGAGTGTGCAGTATTGTGACCCCTCACGCCCCAGCACGTACGTGATAGGACCCAACAACCATCGCCGATGGGAGATTTCCATCAACCCTGGCGAGGACCCCCAGCAAGTGGCCAGCGAACAAGGCACGTGGGACTTGCTCAAGCGTTGGATCACCCCAGACGATGG
>Ga0114964_10001993_pt1 | contig 14561 bp, 10 predicted proteins | sample C_131016_MF_Meta_FD_92638 | JGI IMG/M metagenome (GOLD analysis project Ga0114964, IMG submission 92638) | Freshwater microbial communities from Lake Croche, Canada to study carbon cycling - C_131016_MF_MetaG | ecosystem: Environmental > Aquatic > Freshwater > Lake | place: Lake Croche, Canada... | reverse complement strand
GGCAAGGGATGCGTCAATTACTTCGCCAAGATTATGCGGTGGAATATTCGTGGCCATACCAACCGCGATACCGCCTGCCCCGTTTACCAATAAGTTTGGGAAGCGGGCCGGTAACACAACAGGTTCGTGTTCGCTGCCATCATAATTGGGTTGGAAATCAACGGTATCTTCGTCGAGATCAGTTACGATCGACATCGCAGGCTTGGCCAAGCGGACTTCCGTGTAGCGCATCGCGGCCGCTGGATCGCCGTCAACCGATCCAAAATTGCCTTGGCCGTCGATCAGCGGAAGGCGCATCGAAAAATCTTGCGCCATGCGGACCAAAGCATCGTAGATCGATTGATCGCCATGCGGATGGTATTTACCGATCACGTCACCGACGATGCGGGCGGATTTTCGATAGGCTTTATCTGGCGTGTAACCATTTTCGATCATCGAATAGAGAATACGGCGATGAACAGGCTTTAAGCCGTCACGTGCATCCGGCAAAGCGCGCGAGACAATGACACTCATCGCGTAATCGAGATAAGAACGCCGCATCTCGTCGGTAATCGAAACCGGGCGAATATCTTGCGGAATTGGAACGGGTGTTAAAGGGGTACTATCGGTCAAAATGCAGACTCGCAAAAACAGGCAGAATCACTTGGCTTGTTTTAGCCTATTCGGACCCCTAAGCGCTATTGTTAATAACCCCTCATTCACCATCTAAATCTAATGATTTTTCATGGATTTAACGGGACGTAGCTGTCGCTTACACTGCAAATTTGCCCGTCGTCATTATTTGCCTCGAAAAGAGCGAAAAAAAACGATGCTCAACAGCAATGAAAAACACCGTTTAATGGCGCGCTTATCACGCGCGATTCTACCATTCCCTGCGGCTCACAAATCAAGCGGTACTGAGATAAAGGCTAGGATTGATAGAAGATGAAGTGGGTTAAATAAGCACATCAACCGAATAATTTGAAAAATGAGTACGGGAAATCACGGCTATGATCCAGAAATGTCGAAGTAAGCCAAGCCTACGTCTTTTTTATCAACCATTAAACCGGTTTGAGAAGGGCTTGCTGAACGCGGGAACGCGGGTTTCAATCTACAAATGCCCACGTACCCAAGGGCTATCAACTGGGGAATTCCTAACAGCTGCGTTTCGACACACAGCCGTTAGGTAAATCCTCGATTTGCCCCTGTATTTATTGACTTAGCCGGTGGTTATCGCTGTTTCGACGTCCGATGGATCAACCGTTCGGTTCAATGCTGCCGCAAGCATGTCGCGATCGAGTTCGCCTTCCCACCAAGAAACTACGACGCAGGCGACACCATTACCTGTTAGATTGGTCAGTGCACGGCACTCACTCATGAACTTATCGATTCCCAGTACGATCGCCATACCTGGAACCAATTCCGGACGAATGGCAGCTAATGTAGCTGCTAGCGTGATGAAGCCAGCGCCAGTGATACCGCTCGCCCCTTTGGATGTCAGCATTGCTACGCCCAAAATAACCAATTGCTCGTTAAAGTTCAGAGGAACGCCCAACGCTTGAGCGATGAACAAGGTTGCGAGCGTCATATAAATATTGGTGCCGTCCAGGTTAAACGAATAACCCGTTGGCACCACAAGCCCAACAACCGGTTTGGAACAGCCTAACCGCTCCATCTTCTCCATCAATTGGGGGAGAACCGATTCCGAAGAACTCGTTCCCAAAACGATTAAAAGCTCGTCTTTTATGTAGACAATGAACTTGAAGATCGAAAAACCGGCCATACGCGCAATGATACCGAGAACGAGGACCACGAACAGAAATGCGGTAAGGTAGAATGTTCCAATTAGGAACGCCAAGTTACCGAGGGCCGACGGACCGTAACGGCCAATCGTATAGGCCATCGCGCCAAACGCGCCGATCGGTGCCGCTTTAACAATGATCGCAATGACACCAAAAATAGCATGCGCCATGTCGTCGACGAACCGGCGTACCGAATGGCCTCGCTCACCCAATGCCATCAGAGAAAATCCGAAAAGAATGGCAAACAAGAGAACCTGCAACACGTCACCTTTGGCGAAGGCACCGACAACGCTGTCCGGAATGATATTTAGAACAAAATCAACGGATTTCATTTCGCCGGCTTGCTTTAGATAGCCGGCTACGGCGCCAGCGTCCGCCTTGCCCGAAAATCCCAGACCGGGTTGAACGACATTGGCAACGAGCAGTCCAATAATCAGCGCAAGCGTCGATACAATCTCAAAATAAACCAGTGCCTTAATCCCAACACGCCCGACTTTTCTCGCATCTGAAATATGGGCTATGCCGGATACCACGGTGCAAAAGATGATCGGAGCGATCACCATCTTGATCAATTTAACGAAGCCGTCACCAAGAGCTTTGATCCAATCGTTCTTTGCAAGGTCAGGTGAGTAAATACCAACGACAACACCCAAAACGATCGCAATGATCACTTGAAAATAAAGATTGGCGTAAAAAGGCTTTGATCCAGCCGCGACTGGTTGCGCAACTCTGTCCATTTGTGTTCCCCCCGAAAAACGGCGCCCGGCCTTTTTATTCTCAACAGAGCTTAACCTTAGGTGATTTAATCAACAATCGTCAATCAGAATGGAATGTCGTCATCGAGGTCACTGCGCCCGCCACCCGGCGCGGTCATGGCAGGTCGAGAACCGCTGCTGCTTCCGCCACTATATCCCATCGAGCCGCCACCCTCGTCGCCATCGGAACCGGCGCCTGAACGACCGTCAAGCAGCGTCATTTCACCGCGGAACCGTTGCAGGACCACTTCCGTCGACGTCCGCTCAGCCCCATTTTTATCGGTAAATTTGCGGGTCTGAAGCGAGCCTTCAATATAAACTTTCGAGCCCTTTTTGACGTATTGTTCCGCCACTTTCGAAAGGTTTTCGTTAAAGATGACAATGTTGTGCCACTCGGTCCGCTCTTTGCGTTCTCCGGTCGCCTTGTCGCGCCATGTTTCCGATGTTGCTAACGAAAAATTGCAAACAGGTTCGCCTGAACCCATTCGGCGAACCTCAGGGTCGCGGCCTACATTGCCGACGAGTATCACCTTATTCACACTACCTGCCATCGTCTTTCCCCTTCAATCTGATCCCGTTCTTTGCGCCGACAATAACCAACGTGGTTAGAAAAGCGCGCTCAAGTCACCTGTTATCCACATCGAGAGTATCAATGTTCTATTTATGTTCTCATCCAAACCGATTAGTTTACGTATGTCAACCTGACAATAACAACAGGGGCATGGCACTTTACCGCGCGGAGCATTAGGTAAGGCCATCATATGCAGGACGAAGGAACGGATCGCCGATGGCAAAGCTCGACGCATTATTTGACAAAGCAACGCCATCATCACGGGATTCGCGGGTGATCTCCATTCGAGGTGCACGCGAACATAATTTAAAAAATGTCGACCTCGTTATCCCAAAGGATCGTTTGGTCGTGTTTACGGGTCTCTCCGGTTCTGGAAAATCTTCCCTCGCGTTCGATACGATCTATGCGGAGGGCCAGCGCCGTTATGTCGAGAGCCTCTCTGCCTATGCGCGCCAGTTTCTGGAAATGATGCAGAAACCTGATGTCGATCAGATCGAAGGTCTTTCGCCAGCCATTTCGATTGAACAAAAAACAACGTCTAAAAATCCGCGCTCGACGGTCGCTACCGTTACCGAAATTTATGATTACATGCGCTTGCTCTATGCCCGCGCGGGTATCCCCTATTCTCCAGCAACAGGTCTGCCGATTGAATCACAAACGGTTCAGCAAATGGTAGACCGTATTCTGGCAATGCCAGAAAAGACGCGCCTCTTTCTACTTGCGCCCGTCGTACGTGGAAGAAAGGGGGAGTATAGAAAGGAATTGGCTGATTTCCAAAAGCGTGGTTTTCAACGGGTAAAAATCGATGGTCAATTTTACGAAATTCCGGATGCACCGGCGCTCGATAAAAAACTGAAACACGATATTGAGATCGTGGTCGACCGCATCGTCGTGCGGCCCGATATCGGTACGAGGTTGGCCGAAAGTTTCGAAACCATTTTGGACTTGGCGGACGGTATTGCAGTTATTGAATTTGCAGATGAGATCGATGAGAAGGGAGCAGCCAGGCGATTTACTTTTTCACAGAAATTCGCATGCCCGGTGTCGGGATTTACGATCCCTGAGATTGAGCCTCGGCTTTTTTCTTTCAACAATCCGTTTGGTGCCTGCCCTGCTTGCGACGGCTTGGGCCACGAAATGCGGGTTGATCCAGCCCTTGTAGTGCCGGATGAGACCTTGTCCATGAAGGGGGGCGCCATTGCGCCGTGGGCCAAATCGTCATCGCCTTATTATGGTCAAACCTTACAGGCGCTCGGCCAGCATTACGGGTATAAAATGACAGCTCGTTTTGTTGATCTTTCCGAACAAGCCAAAGACGCCATTCTCTTCGGTACGGGCCTCGAAGACATCCGCTTTGCCTATGACGATGGTGCACGCGCCTATCAAGTCGTCAAACCGTTCGAGGGGGTCGTTCCTAATTTGGAACGCCGTTGGAAAGAAACCGACAGCGATTGGGCGCGTGAAGAAATTTCCCGTTTTATGTCTGCGACGCCATGCTCATCCTGCAACGGTTTCCGATTGAAACCCGAGGCTTTGGCAGTCAAACTGGACGGGTTGCATATCGCCAATGTTGCAGCATTCTCGGTACGCGAGGCCCATCGCTGGTTCGGAGCTTTGCCGGATCACATGACAGCCAAGCAAAACGAAATTGCTGGGCGAGTGTTAAAAGAAATTCGGGACCGCTTGACCTTTTTGCTTGATGTCGGTCTCGATTACTTAACGCTTTCACGGAATTCGGGAACTTTATCGGGTGGCGAGAGTCAACGCATCCGTTTGGCCTCCCAAATTGGTTCAGGCCTTTCGGGCGTGCTCTATGTCCTCGATGAGCCGTCCATTGGCTTGCACCAACGCGACAATGAGCGATTGCTCGGAACCCTCAAGCGTTTACGCGATTTGGGCAATACAGTGATCGTTGTTGAGCACGATGAGGACGCTATTCTTCAAGCAGATTGGGTAGTGGATGTTGGCCCGGGTGCCGGTATTCACGGCGGAAAAATAGTCTCAGAAGGTCAACCGGCAGACATTTTAGCGGACCCAAATTCGCTGACGGGCAAGTATCTCAAAGGTGAGATGGGTGTGCGGATGCCGGCAAAGCGTCGTAAGCCGCAAAAAGGCAAAACGCTTCGGCTTGTCGGCGCGATAGGCAATAATCTGAAGAATGTAACGGCTGAAATTCCGTTAGGCACGTTCACCTGTATTACGGGCGTTTCGGGCGGTGGGAAGTCTACGCTTGTGATCGATACGCTATACCGGGCTGTAGCGCGGCGCTTGAATGGTGCGTTTGAACAACCCGCGCCGTTTGATCGGATTGAAGGCCTCGAGCATCTCGATAAAGTGATTGATATTGATCAATCGCCTATTGGCCGGACACCGCGGTCGAACCCAGCTACCTATACCGGTGCCTTCACGCCGATACGCGAATGGTTTGCTGGTCTGCCGGAAGCCAAAGCACGTGGATATCAACCGGGACGTTTCTCGTTCAACGTCAAAGGAGGGCGGTGTGAGGCGTGCCAGGGTGATGGCGTGATCAAGATCGAGATGCATTTTTTGCCCGATGTTTATGTCACCTGCGATGTCTGCAAAGGTAAGCGTTATGATCGAGAAACATTGGAAGTGAAATTCCGCGATAAATCGATTGCCGATGTTTTGGACATGACGGTCGAAGAAGCCGCGATCCTGTTTAAAGCCGTGCCGTCGATCCGCGATAAAATGGATACGTTGGCCCGTGTCGGACTTGATTATGTCAAGGTTGGTCAACAAGCAACAACGCTATCGGGTGGCGAGGCGCAGCGCGTCAAATTGTCCAAAGAGCTGTCGCGTCGTGCAACGGGGCGTACACTTTATATTTTGGACGAGCCGACAACGGGGCTCCATTTTCATGATGTAGCGAAGCTCTTAGAGGTACTTCACGAGTTAGTGGATCAAGGAAACACCGTCGTCGTAATCGAGCATAATCTTGAAGTCATTAAAACTGCCGACTGGATGATCGATATGGGTCCTGAAGGTGGTGATGGCGGTGGTGAAATCGTGGCGCAAGGAACACCGGAGGACGTGATCAAATCGGGCGCTGGCCATACGGCGCGGTTTTTGAAAGATGTCATGACGCGCCGCCCTGCTGCACTGCACAAATCGAAGCGGTCGGGAATTGCGGCTGAATAGTGTCATCTATGTGTAAAATGCGTGACATTAGCACTTATTTAATGATGGCATGCGTTTTAAGCATGGCGGTAAGGCCCTTTCGGCACTAGCAGAGTTGCGGTTCCCGACTTATATGCGGTGCAACAAATTCAGTCGGCTTTGGGTTCCCCTGCTCCAATGCCTGACCATTTACCCGGAAAAGGACCGTGCCATGTTGACGATTTCGACACTAAAGAACAATTTCCGCCGTTGGGCCAGGATCCGCAACACAATCCGCGAGCTATCCTCGCTGACCGATCGTGATCTCAACGATTTGGGCATCTCGCGGAGCGATATCCGCTTCGTCGCCAAGCGTTCGGTTGCTCGCTAAAAAATGGTTTAGACCCGTAGCGGGTTTACCCCCCTTTTCCCGCTACGCTAGAGAGCGCCCGCCACCCCCCGGCGGGCGTTTTGCTATTTAGGCTCTTGCCGCATGGACGGTCGTCAGCCTATGGTCCCGGCCATGAATACGGAAAATGCAATCCACATTATTGGCGGCGGCTTGGCGGGCTCGGAGGCGGCTTGGCAATTGGCGTCACGTGGTGTTCCCGTTATTTTGTATGAGATGCGCCCAGTTCGCGGTACCGATGCCCATAAGACGGAAGGACTGGCTGAACTCGTCTGTTCCAATTCGTTCCGTTCCGATGACGCCTCCACGAATGCGGTTGGCTTGCTGCATGCCGAGATGCGGAAATTGGGCTCGTTGATCATGCGGGCGGCTGACGCAAACCAAGTACCAGCCGGCGGGGCGTTGGCGGTCGACCGCGATGCGTTTTCCCAAACGGTGACGCAGGCTTTGGAAGCACACCCGCTCATCGCTATTCGTCGAGAAGAGGTTGTCGGACTACCGCCAGAAGAGTGGGGCAGGACGATTATTGCAACGGGTCCCCTCACCTCACCCACGTTGGCTGAAGCAGTCCGTCGCGTAACGGGCGAAAGGCAGTTGGCGTTTTTTGATGCAATTGCGCCCATCGTCCATGCCGAAACGATTGATATGGAAATTGCGTGGTATCAAAGCCGCTACGATAAAGTGGGTCCGGGCGGCAATGGGGCGGATTATATCAATTGTCCTATGAACCGCGACCAATACGAGGCTTTCGTCGAAGCGCTTTTGAGCAGCGAGAAGACGGATTTTAAAGCGTGGGAAGGTACGCCCTATTTTGATGGCTGCTTGCCCATAGAAATCATGGCCGAACGTGGACGGGAAACACTTCGTCACGGCCCAATGAAGCCAGTTGGTCTGACCAACCCACGGGACCCCACCGTTAAATCTTACGCGATTGTTCAACTTCGCCAAGATAACGCATTGGGAACCTTATATAATATTGTCGGTTTTCAGACCAAATTAAAATATGCCGAACAGGCGAAAGTCCTGCGGATGATTCCGGGCTTACAAAACGCCGAATTTGCGCGGTTGGGGGGGCTACATCGCAATACCTATTTGAATTCGCCGTCTTTGCTCGATGAAACGCTTCAGCTTAAAGCCATGCCCCGTCTGCGCTTTGCCGGTCAGATTACGGGTTGTGAGGGCTATGTTGAAAGTGCGGCCATTGGTTTGGCCGTTGGCCAGTTCACGGCCTCGGAATACTCAGGCAACCCTTTGCGCCCGTTTCCGACAACGACAGCGCTTGGTGCCTTGATCAACCATATTACCGGCGGACATATCGAGACAATCGACGCGGGACCTCCATCGTTCCAACCGATGAATGTCAATTTCGGCCTGTTTCCGCCCGTGACGTTTGACAAAAACAACCTTGATGGCAAACGCTTAAAGGGGCCTGAAAAATCGGCAGCGAGAAAACGTGCCCTTACGTCTCGCGCTGCCGTTGATCTCGATACCTGGGTACGAGAACAACAGGCTGGCATTTAAATCTTCCGCGTTTTTGCAGCACGCCAATAGCGATACAGGTTTAATATCGGGTTCGGCGTAATCACGGTCGTAAACGGTTGGTAGGATGCGCTTTCCATCGAAAGAAGGCTTGGAACAACGGTTACGAGGGGAATAAATGCGGGGAACGTGTTTTCTGGTTCGTGGGTCAAAAGAGAACGAACAGTTTCTAGATGGCCGCGCAGAACGCTGCGTAAATAAGCAAGGCTGGCTAAAAGTTCAGCTGAAGAACGCCCACCTATTATATCGCTTAGTGTTGCTTTGTGGGTTTCGAGAATATCGGAAGGTAAAAAAATCTGGCCCCGCGCAGTGTGCCAAGGAATGTTCTTTAATATTCCGTTTAAACCATATGCCACGCCGGCGTGCCCCGCGAGATCCGCGTTTCCAATCGGGCCACCATCGGCCAGAATGACGCATGCAAGCCGAAACAGGACCGATGCCGTTTCGCCACAATAGCCTTCCAAGTCCGACAGAGTACCCATTGGGTCGTGATACAGGTCAAATAATCGAGCATCTATTAGGTTCTCGAAAGGCTTTATTGGCAACCTATATCGTTCAAGGATGGCCATTAGGGGAGCTGCTACAGGATGCGATAAAGCTTCTGCGCCTCGTTTACCGTGCAATACGTCACGCCACCATTGTAGCCTGATTTCCCCAATCATGGGGTCAGAAACGATTTCTGTAGTCCGTAAGATTTCAAGGTTAAAAGCATAAAGAGCGGCGACTGCCCAGCGGTGCTGATCGGGCGAAAAAAGACAGGCTAAATACCGATCCGGATCGCCTTGTTTTAAGAGACCAAGACAATAGGCATCATCGTTCATGGTCGTCATGGTATTAGTCCACGGCTAAAAGCGCTGCGCCGACGCGGCGACCTTCGTTGGCCAAGACGTTATAGGTTCGTGCCGCGGCAACGGTGGTCATGGTATCAATTCCGATTTTAGCCTCGCGAAAGCGCCAACGAATATCATCGCTAATGAATGCGGGTTTTAAGCCGGTTCCAATCAGAAGAAAATCGATCAAACCCGCTTCCTGAAACACCAGCGAAAAACCATCTGTTGACAGATCGTTAGGTGAAGAAACGTCCCAAGCGTGAATGCCCGACGGCAGGATAAGAATTGACCCCCGATGCGACATTTCGGCGAAACGAAAGCCTCCATTGCCAACGGCATCTAATATGTGTCGCCCAGGGACGAATCCGAGACCCTGATCGCCGCTCATTTGACTTTAATGGATCCGTCCGTGTCGGGCGTTTCGGTCTCAACAGCTTCCGCAGCAATCCGCGCGCCCAAATAAATTAGAACTGGGGCTGCAATAAAGATGGAAGAATAAGTACCGATCACAACGCCAAAAATCATAGCGTAAGAGAAGCTTTTGATAACCGAACCACCGAACAATACCAGCGCTAGAAGTGCCAACGAGGTCGTCATTGAGGTCATAACAGTCCGCGAAAGCGTGGTATTAATCGACAGATCCAACAAATTGGCAATCGGAAGCCGCTTATATTTCCGCAGTAATTCACGAATTCGATCAAACACAACGACGGTATCGTTTAACGAATAGCCAACAATGGTTAGGATCGCCGCAATCGACGTCATATTAAATTCAATTTGGGTGACAGCGAAAAAGCCAATCGTGAGAACCAAATCATGCAACGTGGCAATAACGGCACCGACGGCGAATTGCCATTCGAACCGGAACCACAAGTAGATGAGAACGGCCAAAACCGAAAGCACAACGCCTAAGATACCCGACTGAACCAATTCGCCCGATACGCGTGGACCAACCACTTCAACACGGCGGAATTCATATTCACCGCCAAAAGTACCACGGACTCGCTCGACGACAACTTGTTGGCCCTTATCACCGCCGGCTTGGAGACCGAAACGGAGGGATACTTCGCCAAGATTGCCAAATTCTTGAACCTCGACATCACCAATGCCAATTTCAACAGTGGCTTTCCGGACCGCAGCAATGTCTGCCTTGCCCGAAATGGCTTTCATCTCGATAAGTGTGCCGCCGGTAAAATCGATACCAAAATTGAGGCCAATCAATAGAAATGTAACGACCGAAACAACAGACAGAAAGGCGGAAACGGGAAAGCTGATGCTCCGAAAATTCATAAATCCGAAAGTTGTATCATCCGGTATAATTCTGAGTAATTTCATCGTTTTTTCCCTCAGAACGGCATGTTTTGTGGACGATAACGCGTATACCACAGCGCAATCATCATGCGCGTCATGGTTACCGCAGTGACAATTGTAGTGATGATGCCGAACACCATCGTTACCGCGAATCCTCGTACCGGCCCACTGCCTAAGAAAAACAAAATGGCAGCTGCAATAAACATCGTCACGTTGGAATCGATAATCGTCGCAAAAGCACGAGTGAAGCCGGCGTCCAACGAAGCGACGAGGCTACGTCCTTGTCGTGCCTCTTCCCGAATACGCTCGTAAATGAGCACGTTTGAATCAACTGCTGTCCCAATGGTCAACACAATACCTGCAATGCCGGGAAGTGTGAGGGTCGTTCCAATCAAAGACATCATCGCAAAGATCAACACGACATGGATAGCAAGCGCAATATTGGCGAATAGGCCGAACAATCCGTAGGTAGCGAACATAAACCCGACCACCAAAATGGCTGCTACGTAAGAGGCGATTTTGCCGGCATTGATTGAATCCTGACCAAGGCCCGGTCCAACGGTCCGTTCTTCTACAATCGTCAAAGGGGCCGGAAGAGCACCGGCTCGAAGGAGAATGGCGAGGTTATTGGCGGCCTCAACTGAGAAGCGTCCCGAAATTTGCCCCTGACCGCCGGTAATAGGCGATTGAATTCGAGGAGCGGAAATCACCTTTTTATCAAGGACAATCGCCAATGATCGGCCTACAGACTCGGACGTTGCCTGTCCGAAACGCTGGGCACCCCGTATGTTGAATTTAAAATTGACAATCGGTTCGCTGCTTCGGCTGTCAAAACCTGGCTGAGCATCGATTAAATCCTCGCCCTGAACAATGACGCGCTTTTCAATCGGCAATTGAGCGGATCCTTCATCAACCTGAGGAAGCAGTTCGACATCACCGGGGGCAGCACCCGAATCTGCAACCATACGGAATTCAAGCTGTGCGGTCGTACCTAGAATGTCTTTCAAACGTTTTGGGTCTTGTAGACCGGGTACTTGCACCAAAATTCGATCGGTGCCCTGACGTTGAATATTAGGCTCGGTTGTACCTAGCGCATCGATACGTCGGCGCAAGACTTCGATCGCTTGATCTATCGCCTTACGGATTTTGTCGGTTACACCCTGCTCGGTGAGCGTTAATGCGATTAAACCATCAGGCTGTTCAGTTAGATCAAACAAGGGTTGTGATCCACTGAGTATATTAACCGCAGGTCCCGGACTGGCGATTTCACGAAGCTTTGGTAGAACACGTTTGCGCTCGGCGTCATCGGTGATCCGAACGGATACACCGCGCGCCATAACGGCTAGTCCGCCAGCGAGTGAGATTTTTTCATCCCTTAAGACACGCCGCATATCGTCGCGCAAGGTATTGATTTGAGTCTTGATCACCGCGCCGCTATCAACTTCCAACAGCACATGTGAACCGCCTTGGAGATCTAGGCCAAGAACAATGGCTTGGCTTGGGATTAGCCAAGATGGCACGAAGCCGGGCGCATTGACGCGCATGGCGGTACGTGTTTCGGGCGACATCAAGCTTGGCGCAGCGAAATAAAAACCGGCAAAGGCTAGAAGAAGGATGGCGGCGATTTTACCACGGGAATATCGGAGCATGGTCTTGCGTTCAATATAAAGGGTACGGTCAGGCTTTAACCGGTTCGCCCTTGCTGCGGACATCGGCAATGGAATTACGCGAAACGCGTACTTTCACATTATCGGCGATTTCGAGTTCAAGTTCATTGTCATCGGAAACTTTGGTCACTTTACCAATGAGGCCACCCGACATAATCACTTGGTCACCACGTCGAACATTTTTGATCATTTCTTGATGTTCTTGTTGGCGCTTCTGTTGCGGCCGAATCATCAGAAAATACATGATCACAAAAATCAGAACAAAAGGAACAATCTGCATCAACGTATCGGCGGGTAAATTCACGGCGGCTGTCTCCGGTGATCTTTGACAAAGCGGAAAGATCGAGTGGGTCGTTCATCATCTCTCCCGTTGCGCGGGACTATAGCCAGACCGAGACGGATTGCAAATGAAAGCGGGCTTGATCGTTATTTTTGGAGATATAGACGCTTCCGATATTCGCGGTTAATGAAATCTTTCACATGAGAACCTTGAAAGCGACCACATGGTTGAACTACCCACCCCTATCGCCATCGATATTTTATCTGAACTTAAACGAATCGGCGATGCGCTCGAGCGATTGGGCCGTAAAACGGTTGAACCATTTGATTTAGATGCCGCCCAAGCTTTTATTTGGCATCCAAATCAAAATACGCTTTCCCCCGTTTCCACTGTAAACCGCGTCGATATGGCATTATTGCGTGGCATTGATCGTGTTCGGGATCAGTTGAACGAAAATACTGAGCGATTTGCATTTGGCTTGCCCGCTAATAATGCCCTTTTATGGGGCGCTAGGGGTATGGGCAAATCATCGCTCGTCAAAGCGGCACACGCGTTTGTTTCGGAAAAATTAAGCGGAACAGAAAACTCAATCCCGCTCAAGCTCGTTGAAATTCATCGTGAAGATATTGAAAGCTTACCAGCGTTAATGACGATAATGCGGAATTCTGCATACCGCTTCATCGTTTTCTGTGATGACTTGTCGTTCGATGGTGGCGATACGTCCTACAAATCGCTCAAAGCGGTACTCGAAGGCGGCATCGAAGGGCGTCCTGACAACGTCATCTTTTACGCCACGTCTAATCGACGCCACTTGCTTCCGCGTGACATGATGGAGAATGAGCGCGGTACAGCAATAAATCCTGGTGAGGCGATTGAGGAAAAAGTGTCGCTATCCGATCGGTTCGGGTTATGGCTTGGCTTTCACAAATGCAGCCAAGATGAATATCTCGAAATGGTAAGGGGGTATGCAACGCATTACGATATCCAAATTGATACCGCTGAACTTGAGCACGAGAGCCTCGAGTGGGCGACAACGCGCGGTTCGCGTTCCGGACGAACAGCTTTTCAGTTTATTCAGGATCTAACGGGAAGACTTGGGATTCACCTAACTTAACGTGGGCCCGATTTAAAAACCTACCCTTGCTATAAATGATGCCAATCCCGAATTAATCGTCACTGAGATGGTCAACAGGATCAACCGGAACGGACCCTTTACGCAGCTCAAAATGCAATTGCGGCGCGGAAACATCACCAGATTGGCCAGACAGAGCGATAACCTGGCCGCGCTTGATCTCCTCACCGCGCTTGACCTTCAACTCACTGTTGTTACCGTAAACTGAAACCCAACCATCAGGATGCCGGATCATCACGAGGTTGCCAAACCCCTTAATTTCACTCCCTGCGTAAGCAACAGTTCCTGCTTCGGCCGCTTTAATGGGTGTCCCCTGAGGTAGTGAAATGTTGATGCCTGTATTTTTTATACCGTTTTTATCGCCAAATCCCAAGATGACACGGCCACGGGCGGGCCAACGGAAGCCCGCGGCGTTAGCGACTTTCGAAGGTTCAGTAGGAGTTGTTGGAGCCACAGAAGACGATGCTTCAAGCGAGGCTACTTGAGTGGGTGTCGTCGCATCCGGAACTGATGATTTTTTATTTAAAACAGGCGTTGTCGCCGGATTTACATTAACAACCGGAGCGGTCACTGAAAGCGCCGCGGATTTCGTTCCACTTTCTGTTTTGCCCTTTCCTGTGGCCGGTGCGCCATCTGCCACATAAACGGGAATGATCAATCGAGCGCCCCGCGGTGGTTTTGCCTTCGCGGTTAATCCATTAGCACCCCTTATAGCGTCCTCCGGTACACCGTAGCGGTTAGAAAGGGCGGTTACTGTTTCGCCGTCCGACAGCGTTACGCTCGTTCCACCTTGGGCAAGCCATTTACCGGCTCCCGATGCCGCTAAAACCGCTTTCGCGTTTGGAGCAAGGGATGTCGGAACCGGGTCAGGAGAGACAGTAGCCACCTTTTTTGGTTCAGGTGGTGACGTTTGTGGCTGTACCGTTGCCAATGGTAACGCGTTCAACGGTGATTGATCAGAACTCGATGGAGCATCAAGCGGTGCCGAAGCGATTGAACCTGGTTTACTCGTTGAGGCCGGAGCAATAATGACATCACCCGAAGTTGATTCGGGCGATGTAATTTTATTGGAAAGCGATCCTGTAACCGGAGGGTCGAACCGAGCTGAACCAGCAAAAGGATTAGGAACCGACGTCTCCGACATGCGGACCACATCCGTTCCACATCCG
>Ga0114964_10001991_pt1 | contig 14581 bp, 14 predicted proteins | sample C_131016_MF_Meta_FD_92638 | JGI IMG/M metagenome (GOLD analysis project Ga0114964, IMG submission 92638) | Freshwater microbial communities from Lake Croche, Canada to study carbon cycling - C_131016_MF_MetaG | ecosystem: Environmental > Aquatic > Freshwater > Lake | place: Lake Croche, Canada... | reverse complement strand
TCTTCTTGGTCGAAGGGCTCTTGCTCTTCTTGGGCGAAGGGCTCTTGCTCTTCTTGGGAGGGCTCTTGCTCTTCTTGGGAGGGCTCTTGCTCTTCTTCTGCAATGGGCTTTTGCTTTTAGACTTTGAAGACTTTGGAGACGTTAAATCAATAACAGAACTTTTACTTTTGCTTCTGCTACTGCTACGTGTAAGATCAATAATTGAACCCATCTTGTTTTTATTTCTTTGTGTTTTTTTTTGTGTTTTTTTTAAAAGAAGGGGCTTGAAGAAAGGGTAATAAGTTTTTGATTTATGTAATTCATTGCTTTTCTTTGTCTTTTAAATTTCTACTTTGACGCTTTCTTGTCCCATGTAATGCGCAGATCAATGACTTGATTTCCCGTCTTTAATGCCACTGCTCCAACACTCAAGGTATACGGAATTAAAATTAAGTTATTCGCAACAGATTTGTCAACAGCTACAAAACCGCCACTTTCAGTTTGAGCATCAATTGTTGCAGACGCGAATGAATACGAACTGGCTTGATCCAGAGTGATGATAATTGCATTCGGTTCGTCTGCACTTACCGTTACAAGAGATGCAGTAAATGGAATTCCAAAAATTTGGTAGGGGTCCTGTGTAGACGAAACTGTAGCAGTCTCCGAACCGACCGTGTATGATATCTTTGTAAAGAAAAAGCGATTTACGTTCTTGTACGCATGGGCAAGAGACACTAACTCAACAAAAACGAGAACGGTTCCTATAAAAACCGCAAGTCCGGCTGCAGTCGTCGTGGCGCTCATTTTTATTTTTTTTTAATTTAAAGAAAGAGAAATCTTTTTTTCTTTCTTCTGGCTGCCTTATTGTGTATTGAACGAAAAATATATTTTACTTTGACGCTAATTGCGGGAAGGTGACAAAGATGTCCATGACTCCACTGACAATCGGTTTCGGAAACACGTGAGTGATATAACCTGTGTCTGTAGCGCCGGCGTAAGCATTTGTCACAGTAACTGACGTAGCAGTTGATGAAAAAACAGTCATGGTTGCATTGTTGATGGAGACAGGAGCGGCTGTAGCAAAGTCGCTCGTCGTAAATGTATCTCCTGCCTCAAAGTATTGGCCACCATACGGAACCACAAAAGTAATTTTACCTCCCGTATGTGTAACTGCCGTAACTTCAATAGGAGCCATAATTCTGTACGGAGTCAAGGTCAGTGTTGTAGCTGTTCCCTTTTCTACTGAAACAAAACCTCCACCATCCGATACAACTGTAGCCTTGACGTTGGCTCCCGCGAAATAGTATCCATTTGCCGACAGCGTAAATGTAGTTCTTGATCCAGTAGTAGACGGCTTCTGAACAACGGCGTAAGGGTCGCGCGTATTGGAAAGTGTATTTCCGCTTGCTGAAAAAGTAACTGTGGTTCTAAAGAACCGGCGAACGTTCTTATACATGCGCCCATAGGAAACCATTTGTACAAGTACTAAAATTACAATGACGAAAGACGCTACAGAAATGGCAAGGGTCGACATGTTTTCAACCGCGTAATTCAAACCTCCAGTCACATCTTTTGTGCTTATAGTAGGCAACATACTTGTAACGGCTGCCATTTTGTTTAACTTTGAAAAAAAATTAATGTTACAAAAACAAATTTCTTTTTTTATTCTTAGTTGAATGCGTTTGTGATTGTTGTATCATGCGTCATGTCTTGAAGAAATGTAACATGCTTAAAAAAATTTGACTTTTGAATTTGGTCTGATCTTGATTTTGCAGTTTCAGTTACAGATCGAACACATTGTTCCACTGCTCTTGAATCATTGCGAACAATTCTAAGCAAACTTTGAAGCTCAGATTTTAATGTTGTCTCCAATTTTCCAAGTTTTTTTAAGTCATTTGAAAACAAGGTTTGTTTTGTTACAATAATTTCCTTCACGTAATCCAAACTAGTCGAACAATCGCGAGTTATAAATGATGTTAACTCGGATTGATACTTGTTTCTTTCGTCAACAATTTCATCATCAATCAAAGTCTTCAAAAGTCGAAGTTTTACTCCAATGCAAGACAGTGTCAAAGAAACAGATGTATGTTTTGAAAGAAGATCAATAAGTTCATCCTTTCTTAAATTATCAAAAATTTCTTCCTCTTCCTCTTCCTCTACCTCTTCTTCACCATCTTCACCACCTTTTAAGTTTGATATAGAATTATTTAACATTAAAATGCTTTCATCCATTTCTTGTTCTGCAATTCTTAAAGTATCAAGAGCAATTGTCAAGTTGGAGGCTGATGTGGAAGTCTTTGATAATTCAAGAAGTTTTTGCTTTGAAATTTCATTCTTTCTGATCCTTAATTTAAGCCTTTGATCAATTTCTGATAAAAGAGTAGTAGATGTTCTCTTTTTCTTGACAGGGTTTGGACAAGATGATGATAATTTATCTAGGCATTTTGTTATAATTCTAGTTCGTTCACAATTTTTTTTAAACTTTTCCTTGTTTGTATTTGTATTGGAATCAACACTTGTGTTTAAGTTTGTAGGTATCAGAATGTGTAATTTTAATGCCTTTTCCATTGATTCAATTTCGGAAATTGCAGTTAAGTATTCAGGAGACGAAAACATTTCTGCCAAGAGTTTTGCTTCAATATCGACTCTCTTTTCTGTTGATTCCTTAATTTTTTTTCGGAGCGAACTTCGCGCAGACACTAATGTTAACCAAAGAGACTTTGCCATGGAGCTAAGGTCATTAAATAAGGCATTAAGGTGCATTTCTTCAACGGATGTTTTTTGAAGCTGTACGTCACCAAGTGCAAGAATCAAATTTTTGGATGGCGGACTTAAACTCTCAAATCCTATCGATGCACGCTTTGGTATCATTGATTGACCATCATTTTGATTTTTTTCAGCTGCAACTAAATATTTAAATACTTGGTCTGAAAGAAGATCAGCAGACTGGTATTGTATCCATGTCAAGTAAGACTCATATAGTGTTGAAAAAATTGAAAAATCTTGTTTCTCCTTTTCTTTCTCCCTCTCCTTCTCCTTTTCCTTCTCTTTCTCCTTGTCTTTAGCTGTAATTGTGGTCAACGAATCATCATCTCTTTCCTTTTGCTTTTTGTTTAACTCCAATTCCATTGACTCATCATTCTTTTCACTTTCTTTCTCGTTGGCTCGTGACAGTAACAAGTTTCGTTCTTTTCGTATTAAATCCATGCTTCTTTGTTTCTTTCTTTAGTTTTCAGAACACAGTAGAGCACAACATACTGCGTTCCGAACTAATCAATTTATTTAAATTTATGTTTTTGTTGTTGTTGTTAGTTGTTGTAAAAAAAAACAAACGAAAACAAGAAAAAAAATAAACAATGCCTCCTAAATCTTGGAGACAGTTAAAGAAGAATGAATTAATTCCTTCATCCACGTCAACTGAGTTAACGGTATTACCTCACAGTTCTAATACTAATAATGCAAATGCACCAAATGCAACAAGTATCGGCGAAGATTTTCAGCCTCAACTGTCGTCCTGCTTTTCATTTTACGATACCCTTGTCCAGTTTGGTGGCGCATGCGCTGAGGTTTGGCCTCAAGATATTGAATTAAAAAATCTTTTAATTACTTTAACAGAGAAGAAGGGGGATCCTGGATATGCTAAAATGATTACTGTAAAGTTTCATGAATCCTACAAAGATCTTTACGTAGCTTCAAACAAAAAGGATTCATCTATTTTTGATGGAGACAAACCTCTCTATGCGCGGCTGCAAGTAAAAAAGAAGTTTGAAGAAGCATCGGCTGAAATTAAAGAAACAGTTTTTGAATACATTCGACTCCTTGTTCAATGGGCAGGAATGCATTCCATGTACGCAAAGTGCCCCGACAATATGATGTCTTCAATTGCAGCCGCAGCCAGGGATTTCAGCTCCAAGATTGAGTCCGGCGACATGGATTTTTCAAAGCTCAATCCAATGTCATTAGGTCAAGAATTGATGGGATCCATGTCAAAAGATGACATTGACAACTTTACTCGCTCCATCATGGAAGACGGTGGAGAAAACATTAAGAACATGATGACAGGAATGGTCAATAATTTGGCCCAAGGCGGTGCGGGGTTACCTGGAGGAGAAGGAATGGCGGATATGATCAAAATGATGATGAATTCGACAATGCCCACTGAAGAAAAAATGGATTAATGGTGTTGTGAAAAAAAAGTATTTTATTTCTCTTCTCCTCTTTATCTTTCCCAATTAAAAAAAAAGAAATGGACATTGCCGCTACGAGTACAAATGTTGTGAAAAAGGTAACGAACGCCGGGTTACAAGGAATAGCAATCGGAATCACGGTTCTTTCTAGTTTTATTTTACTAACGTTCTTGTTCCTGTGGGCGTCCTTTGGGCGCGTTTACAAGAACGTTCACCGTCGCTCACGGGCTAGAGTGCACGTGAATGCTGAGCGCGAAATCTCGTTGCTTGACGTGCAGGACCCATATAATGTCTTGCGGGGAGCAGTCTTTGGTTCTACAGAAAATGGACTTAATCAAACGGACTCACTTGGAACGTTTTATATTGGTCTTCCGACAAATTCAAAGTACGATTTTACAAAAGCAACTTTGAGTACTACGGTAAAAAATGGCTTTGTTATTGCAACGGACATTGACTACACTTTGCTTACTCTGGCGCCGTTTCTGGTCAGCCTGGATGGAGGAAATTACATTGTAGAGCCAATTACAGATTCGTTCGACATGTATGTTACAATAGAGTGGGAGCAACCGGCTAGTTTGTAAACTAATTTAAATCCGAAAGAATTAATTGTCTTGCAACTTCTTCTGATATCAATCCTCGAATAACTTGTTTCTTTACTTCAATTGTTTTTTGCATTTTTATCACATTATCGTCGCTTGTTGCTGAAGAACACATAAATGCAAAAAGATGAGGATATTCCTGAGCAAACGAATCACACTCTGGCCCTATTTTTTGTTTCACCGAGTGCCGTAAATCATTATCGCATTTTTTATTTTGTGTCAAATCTTGTTCTTGTTCTTGCTCTTGCTCTTTAAACACGTGTCGACATTTTAATGCCAAGACAAGAACGGCGTCTAATTTCTGTACTTCATTTTCACTTTCCATTCCTTCTTAAAATATACCTATAAAAGAAAGAAGGATACAAGAAGAATGGCCGAATTTGACGACTTTACAATTGATGACAGGATTGCAGGATTAAAAGACGATTTAATTATGGTTGACAAGGAAAGGGCAGAACAAATGACAAGACAACGTTTCGATATTAATATTAATACAAATGATGAATTTTTTAATTTGCAGCAAGAAGAATTTGCATTTCCTTCTCCTCGTAGTAGTCCAATTAAAATTGAACATAAGAACGAACCTATATGGTCGTCGAATGTGAATGAAAAGAAGAAGAAAGCACTCGAAACTTTAGAAAAACTTTCTAACGAATTGGAAAATGATTTCAAAGAAGACGACAAATTGAAGATAAGTGAGAACAAAAAAAGAGAGCGAAGAAAGAGAAAGAGAACGCAAACAATTGAAAATGAAAAGGAGGAAAAAAAAGAAAGTAATACAGACGTAAGATCTCTTGTCTTTATCTTAACAATTATATTTGGGGTGTATGTTACAATTGGTCTTGGAAAAGCCTACCTTAAAAACTTATAATCTGGTCTTTTGGAACATATCTGTCCATCTATAGAAGAAAGATATTTGCAAAACAAAATGAGTACAGGAAGTTTTATTATTGTAATTGCCTTGGTTGCAACTTCCTTGATAATAGCTTCGCAAATTATCAATAAGAAGAATCAAGACAACCAGAGGGCGCAAAATGCTGCATTTATTGCCGCACAGCGCGCAGAATTGAAAAAGGAGAAACTGGATAATGAGCTTTTGTTAGCTGAGAAAGAAAAGGAGAAGAAGGTCAAGGTGTCGTCATGGGACACCCTGAACACAAAGCCAGCCGAGATCACCAATCGCGAAGTGGCAGACGGAGTAGAGGGCCGTGATGGTGAAACAAAGCCAACTGTAAATCCAATGCCTCAGCCTTCGCAAAAGCCTGTGGATGAATTGTGGGCGTCTGAGCCCTTGGAAGAAGATGTAAACCTTGCTGAAAATTTGTTTTCCGTTGTAAAGGACGAAGACGATGGAGAAGGAGGAGAAGAAAGCCTGTACTCGTACAAGAATTTGACGCATGCGCATTCCTTATCTCGTAGAGAAACGCTTCCTACGCGCGATGCGTGGAGCCGCGCCGACAACACGAACGCTGCACTTTGGGACTCACAAGTACAATTTATGAAGGACGAAATTAAAGCATCGGGTCAAACGCTTGAGGAATTTAGAGAAAACACGTTGATGCCGTTACCAGAACAATTCACTGCATTGTGGAAGGCTGCGGACGAAGAACCTAATCGCCAGGTAGGGGCGAAATCTGCATCTTTATCCATACCTAAACCGCCGCCGCGTCACGCGGTCGCTGAAGCAGCTTCGTTGGTGCGCGATGCAACACAGCACGTACATTATGAAAACGCGGATTTGGCTTCGCAAAGTATGATTGAAATTGCCAAGGCCATCAAACGGTCTTCTGCTTTGGGAGTAACCCTGCCGTCATTGCCCCAGGCAACTGCGGATGCAGTTAAGAAGTGGGCAGCGTCGGACGACGATCTTGCAAAACTCGCAGCAATGTCGCTTGTCAATATAATTTAGGGATAGTAGAAGAGAGAGAGGAGAGGATAGAAAGAGTTTTAATTTATATTTTTAAACACACCACTACAGATCGTTTTCCGGAAGCTCTGAAAGCGCCGCCTTTGATGACGATGATGAAGAAGAAGAAGAAGAGGAAGACTTCTTCTTTTTGTGCGAAGACTCATCGCCGGACTCGGCCTTCTTGCGCTTCTTGTCACCCCCCGCAGCGCCTTGGTTGTTGTTAGATGATGAAGAAGAAGAAGAGTGGACGCGCTCGCTCACAACTTCCTCTTCCTGCACTACACCAGAATCAATTTCGTCGTCCTTTGCCTTATTATTGTTATTGTTGTTGTGAGTTGTCGACCCGGAGTCCTCCTCCTCCTCCTCGGGCTCCTCCGAATTCATTAAAGCCTGAAGCGCGCGCGCGGCTTGCAGAGGGTCCACGACCTGGACGATCTTGGCGCCACCGAGAACGCCGCGCTCGCGCGGGGGCGCCGGCTTGATGTAAACCTCGCGAATGGCATTGATGGGGCCAAAGGAGGCCGCGACGTACAGCTTGCTCATCTGGAAAACAACCGTGGCCTTGCTGCCGCGCATGCAGTCACCGGGACCCACCCAACGGTATTGAAGGTTGTTGCGCTCGTCCTGCACGGGGCGTCCCGTGGCGTCCGTGATGGGCACGCGCTCCGTGTACGTGTCCGTGTTCGTAACCGGGTCCTTGCCCATAAAGAGGTAGAAGCGAGTATCGCCCTCTTTAAAATTGCTCATGCGGCCAGACGGGTCGCAGATGCGCGGCTTCCACACGACATTGTCGACCATTTTGGTGTTGGGTACGCCCTTGACCGTGCAATCCTTGTAGACAATGTGGTCGACATAATCCTTCCAGCCGTACACCTTGCCGTGAATTGAATCGTCGTACTTGGCACCCTCTTTCGCCTCCTTGCCTTCCTTGATAAAGGGCGTGTAGGCGCCGCGCACAACGTCGACGCTGCTCATGCTCTTGGCCTTTTGCGAGCCAAAAAAGTCAACCTTGTTCCTCAAGGCAAAATTCAAAATGAGCGTGTCGACTTCCGTGGCCTTGGAGCGAAAATCGTCAACGTCCTTGCGCTCGCCCTGAGGAGGAAGGCCGAGTTCCAAATTAAAGCTAAAGGCGTCCTCGACATTCTCGCCAGACGGCTTGACGTTCCAAAGAACGCGGAGGTCCTTCGGCGCGGTCATGGCCCGGGCGAACTTGGGGTCGGAATAATCGATAAAACACGATTGTCCCTTCCCGCCCTTGTTTTGAGAAAGATTTTTGATTGCAATCGACGCGCAGCTCACATCAGCGAAGGCCTGGTAGGGTGAGGACATCTTGGGCTTTCTTTTATGTAAAGATGAAAGAATTATGGATTTATATGTAAAAAAAAAATTGATTATATTAAACGCACTTGCACTATTTATTTAAATTAATGTAAATGAATGCATTTATTTGTTTTTGTCGTAATTGTGATTAACACACAACACAAAAACTTAAGCCAACACAAAGGCACGAAGAGAAAGAATGAAAAAGTACATCATTTCAGGGTTAGGAAACAAATGTGAAACTACTTGCCTCCATACAGAACATCAAAGGCCACAACAACTTAAAAAAAGCATTAATGAAAATGGGGAAGAAGAAGAAGAAGGAGAAGGAGATGAAGAAGGAGAAGGAGATGAAGAGGAAGAGGAAGAGGAAGAGGAAGAGGAAGAGGAAGAGGAGGATGAGCAAGATAAAATTATTCCAATGCTTTGCTATGGACTTATTTTACTCGTCTTGACTACTTTACTCGCAGGAAGTTTTATTACTATCTTGTTTTCAAAAAACCAAGAGTTTGCAAACATGACGAAAAAGATTTTTGTGGCGATTCTTTTGGGAGAAATGTTTGGGGTTTTGCTGTCCATTCTGTGCATAATAATGTACTGCACATGTGATGCCTCAGCTGCAAAATATTTATACAAGCAAATTTGTAACTTCAGATTTAAGAGAGCGAGAGAGGAGGAAGAGAAAGAAAAAGAGAAAGAGAAAGAAATTGATTTTGGAGGAGTTGGAGGAGAAAGAGGAAGAGTAAAGGAAAATGAACATAAGTTGAAAATTGTGTGAGTCACCTTCACAACATTTAAAAAAAAACGTACTAAAACAAAACCCCAAAATGACCTCAGCATTGTCAAAGCCAACCTATGTTTCATCAAAACTAATTGATTCGACAAACGTAAAGACAAGCGCAATTTTTTCTCCTCAAGTATGGTTGTCCGATTCGTCTGGACCTCCTTTGTCGACGGACTCGGTGATTGACGGGGCATCGTGGACAAGCGCAATGAATCGAATTAAGCAACTTGAGCTTCAAAATGTCAGAGTCACAAACATGGAAATAAAGTTGACATCCTTGATTCAGAGCGTCCGCACGATTCTTATCTATCTTAACGAGCTCAAGGTTGCTGTCGAGCTCTTGGATTCGTCGGGTGCTACAGTGGATCCTCCTCCGGTGCCTACGTAAGGGCTGCAGCTGTTGCGTTATAATGCAACTTGCATGCGTTCAACCCTGATTTAAAGGACATGACAAGTATAGTAATTCCTAAAGCCAATGCAGCGTATTTCCACAAATAATGAACGCCAGAAAAGTCCGTTGCGTGAATTCCTCTTTGGCCGGCAAACCGCTTGGCCGCGTCGGAGCTCGGCGAAAAGAAGGGCGCAATTCGGAGGCTTGGAAAGTGCAATGCAAATGCGCCGAATTGGCCTCGTTCCGCTTCGGACAAGTAGAAGTCGTCCTGCTTTGTCTTGAAGAGTTCTGATTTGTAATCAGCCCAAACTAAATGAGGAAATACTTGCACATACGAAGAAAGACCGATCTGGTCGTCAGCGTAGCCCTTGTTCAAGGCCCAGGTCAAGGCAGTCGCCAAGGCCTTGCACTCACCCATAATTAATCCGGCGCACATGAATCTACTATTTCCCACAATATGTTTTTTATGATCCTTATTCTCATTCCACCATTCGGTAATCAACCCGCAATTCATGCCGCAGCCCTTTTCGATACTTACGACGATAGGTCGATCAAACTTTTCGTATACATCTAGTAACCCGTCCGAAGCTTTTCGAATAAAAATAACGTCGTACGCGTCCGATAAAATGACGCGAGATGTTGGGCCGTGCGATTCAGACCACAAGAGCATTGCATCCCTATATGTTTTCATGCGGTACCGCCACCCTTTCCACGCGTCACCAAACCCCAAAATGCGATATGAATACCCTTGCGTTAATAAAGACTCTTGCCAATTGTGCAGTCCGATTGTGTACTTGGTCGCAACCGTAAAGACGCACAAATCGGACGCTGGCAAATCGGGGCTGTCATGTTCCAACGCCATGTTCAACTTTTTTATTTATATAGCTTTAGATTCATAAAAAATATTTATAAATCTTTGGATTATCAACAAATAATAAAAGAAAAAATGGCTAAAAAAGTGTTTATTGATCTAACTATGATAGCACTTATAGGGTTTGTAATGGTCGTAGTCCTTTATATTTATACAAGCACTTTGTTAGGTCCTGAAATAGGTCCGACTGGGCCGTATTTGACTCAAGGAGGATTGACTGCGGCCCTGTCATCTTTAAACGGGTATCCAAGAGATATATTTCCGGGAGTCAATGTAGTGGACGGAACAGCATCCGTTTCGATAATTAAAGTGAGACAGACTCCAAAGTATGAGTATCCTGAAAACTTTACGTTTATGAGCAATTGGAATTTTGTTACATATGATCCAGAGTATGTTGTTTTAACAACGACAAACAGTTCAAATGATACTGCAAGAGCAATACAAGGATCCGGTGCGTGGAATCAAGTGTTTGGAAATGTACCCATTTTGGATTATGAAAGAGTTGTGTTTTCCGTAGACATTGTGTCAGTAAGTGACCAAAGTTTTACTTTTGGAAATGGTCAGGATGGCATCGAAGCTGTGGGTGTCGGCATATCCTCGAGCAGTCCAAGTCAAGTCTTGGCGAGCGATTCCGTCGCATTTTACAATGACGGCGCGGTGTGGACAAATAATTCCCTTCTGGGATGCAATTACGCCCCATTTATGGGTAGCAACCACGTCATTGACGTTGCAGTCGATCGAGTGTCAAGCAAAATATGGTATCGCGTGGATGGGAACGCGTGGCAAACATAATATATATATATATACCGAAATGGACTTTCTAAGAAATAATTCAGTATTATAAAACTTTTACTCCAGTAGCTCAGTCGGTAGAGCGTGGTGCTTATATTTATAATTTAGTATACAAAAGGCATCACAAAAAGAAACGCCAAGGCCGAGAGTTCGATCCTCTCTTGGAGTAATTACTTTTTTTTTGCCCTTTTTTTTTAGCTTGCTGTTTTTCGGAAGCCTAAAAAAAAAAGAAAAATAAAAAGAAAAAGAAAAAGTAAATAAAAATACAATGCGTGGTGGTCAAATCAACGTAGAAAACGGGAAACACCTTAAGTTTTCAGATTTTTCTACCGATGTAAACGAAGCATGGAATGGTACATTAGACCATGTTACGTCGACAGGAGGACTTGAATCTGATTTTGGTATTAAAAAAGAAGCTTTAAAAAAAGATGGCAATCCAATTGATGCAATCTATAGTTTCCAAATAAAAGAAAGACTTGCGGAAAAATTTGAAAAGGAACCAAAACTAAATCCGTCAAATCCAAATGTATCTGATTATTCTGAAGTCGTAGCTCTTTCTGGGCAAGTATACGAATATATATTAAAGAGCCAAGACAGTGAAGAAAATTTGGAAAGGTGGTATGAAGATGTGTCAATGACTCGATCCTTTTTAGTGGATAACTCATTTGTTTCTAAAAATTCTTATTTAAATTTAAAGACAATATCGAGACCGGTATATCATTTTGCAAAAAATGGTAAAATGTATTTTAACGTAAAAATTCAAGTAGGCGAAAATACTGAAAGTGAAATTGTCAAGTGGGAATATGATGCTGCTTTAAAACAATTTGTCCTAGCAGACGGTAAAGAAATCATAAACAATAAATACATAAATTCTGAAAACATAGAAGTAACTATAACTGCACCTAATAAAGTACTTGCTCTTTCATTTTTAGATGATGAAAACCAATTTTACAAGTTAAGAAGCTTACGAGAAGAAGTTCAGTATTATAGATTAGTTAGGGATGTAGAAAAAGAAATTTTAGATGCTTTACAAAATCCTAATCCAAATTCGGGGTTTTGGAAATATCTTGCAGATCGACAGACTGCTTCTGCGTCTCCAGGAATTTTCGGACTTTTTTCTGCCTCCGTTTTTTCTGTCGCAGCGTCTTTACCCTTTGTTAGTGCTATTGTCGGTGTGAGTAGAAGCAGCAATATTGATATTTATAACGCTTACTCTAAAGAAATAGGAACAGAAAATTATACGCGAACAATTGAGGATCAGAAAGCAAAAGTTGAAAAAGCTGAACAAGCTTTTCGTATAGCTGCTCAAAATTTAAAGGAGCAAGATAGTTCATTTGTTGATTTATCTCCGGCGAAATCTCAAGCTCTTGCTCCGGCTCTTGCTCCGGCTCCTGATCTGGCTCCGGCTCCGGCTCTGGCTCCTGCTCTTGCTTCAGCTCCTGCTCCTGCTCTTGCTTCAGCTCCGGCTGCCACGCAATCTTCAGCTCCTACTGCCACGCGATCTTCAGCTCCTACTACGGCTCGTACTCCGAGTGCTCCTGTATCACTTTTAGCACAATTACTGACTCCTGCTTCTAATACTCCTTTGTCTTTAGTATTGGATCCTATTACAAGCTCAATTAACAAAGATAAGGTTACATTAAATATTGGGGATAAAGTTTCATGTGAGTTTGGAGGAAATGTTAAGGAAGGAATCATTGCAAAGTTTGATAGGGATACACGAGGAAATGTTATAGTTCAAGTAAACAATGGACAAGGAGGATTTTGGGGAAGAGCAGCAGTCGACTGTACGCTAGTAGCACGATCGGCTCAAACAACTGCTCCAACTCTTCTGGCATCAGCTTTAACTGCAAATCTAGCTCAGGTTGCAGCTGCACAAGATTCTTTATTTGAAGAAAATTCAACTAGTACAGCTTTAACACAAATTGCTTCATTATTCTTTTCTCCACCTCCTGCTCCTGCTCCTGCTCCTGCTCTTGTTCCTGCTCCTGATCCTGCTCCTGCTCCTGCTCTTGCTCCTGCTCCTGCTTCTCCTCTTGCTCCTGCTCCTCCTCCTGCTGCTCTTGCTCCTGCTCCTGCTCTTGCTCAGAATCTAATTTCGGCCTTCAAGCGATCTTCAGCTCCGGCTGTGGCTCTTACTCCAACTGCTCCTGCATCACTTTTCGCGCAATTACTGACTCCTGCTTCTGGTACTCCTTTTTCTTTAGCAAGTTCTCCGAATCCTTCCTCTCTTCAAAGTGCACCTGCATCACTTTTTGAAAAACTAGTGTCTCCTGTTTCTGCATCTTCTCCAGATCTAAAACGTACATTTTCAAGTATTACTAAGCCTCAAGCTGCCTTGTCAATGTCAAACCAATTTGCTCTTGATTCAAAATCAACAAGTAAAATTAATCAATTTAAATTTGAAAGATCGCCTTCCTTGAATAGGTTTATTAAATCAAGGTCTAAAAAGTCAATGAGTCCAAGGAAGAAAACTAGCAAGTCAAGAAGCAAGTCAAGAAGCAAGTCAAAGAGCAAAAGCAAGTCAAAGAGCAAAAGCAAGTCAAGAAGCAAAAGCAAGTCAAGGAGCAAAAGCAAGTCAAAGAGCAAAAGCAAAACAAGGAGCAAGACAAGAAGCAAGACAAGAAGCAAGTCAAGTAAAAAATTACTTACTCCTGCTCTTATAAAGAGAGAAAACTTAATGCCCGGAGATGTATTTTGGGGTATTGCATCTCAAGACGGAAAAAAGTCCTTTGTAACGTTTGGAGGATTTTGGAATGAGAAAGATAATGTACCCGCACCCGATTATGGCAACACGTCTATAGAATACAGGTCTACTTATTTTAGAAGCGACGATATTGTAATCGATGGATTTAGAGCATCAGAATGCTACAATAAAAAGGGATTTGGTTTAGGATCTGGATGCGATAAAGTATACTTTATTCGCAAGCTTACAAAAAATTAATTAATTATGAAGTGAAAACAAAAAACCAATTCAATCCAAAATATAAGTGTCACTAAAAAGAAAAAGCAACTTTGTCATACAAACTTCTTGCCTCTATGGCACCGAGAAAATATGTTAAGTCAAGGTCCAAGCCGAAAAGTCGCCGTTCTTTAAAAATGAGAATGAGATTAAGGGGTGGTGAAACAGATTCTCAGACAGGAAAACATGTGTTAGGTACACCTTTTGATGTTAAAGAAGCTTACAAAAATTCTAACACATTTTACACTAAACATGGTGCTCTTCAAGATAAAGATGGAGATGAAATTTTGTTAACGTCTAGACAAGTTTTTGATTATTTAAATAAAAGAAATAAGAAGAATTGGAAATTACAACTAGAAACAACAGTAAGTGATATTCGCAAAACAGAACCTTTTAAAGGAAAAAAATTTCATTTTGGTTCAGATTTTAAAATTACATATGAAAACGTACTTGTGCCTGGACAAACTTATCTTTTGTATGTTCTTGATCCTGAAACGAACAATTTTATTTTGAAAAATGGTAATGCTGTCGAAGTAAGTGATGAACAAGCAAAAAAAGACGTTTTTTCTGAACAAAAATCTGTATATTCGAGATATAAACAAGATAAATTATTTGATGAAGTTAGTTATTATAAACTTGTGAAGGAAAATGAGCAACAAATTCTAAAAGATTTGCTAAATCCAAAACCAAATTCAAGTTATTTTACTTATTTAGCGACTTTGGCTGGCGTTGCGGGAGCGGGTGCGGGCGCTGCTGGTGCTGGTGCTGGTGCTGGTGCTGCTGCTGG
>Ga0114964_10001990_pt1 | contig 14584 bp, 20 predicted proteins | sample C_131016_MF_Meta_FD_92638 | JGI IMG/M metagenome (GOLD analysis project Ga0114964, IMG submission 92638) | Freshwater microbial communities from Lake Croche, Canada to study carbon cycling - C_131016_MF_MetaG | ecosystem: Environmental > Aquatic > Freshwater > Lake | place: Lake Croche, Canada... | reverse complement strand
GCACCTGCAGAGGAAGCACCAGCTGCTGAACCTGCAACTCCAGAAGAGGCTTAGTCGTGCTTGCCGCTGCGCTCGAACACTTGGTAAAAGGAATTGTGGATCATCCTGAGGATGCCACTGTCACTGAACGCTCCACTAACCGTGGAGATCTCCTAGAGATACACGTTCACCCTGATGACCTTGGCCGAGTAATCGGGCGCAACGGACGCACCGCTAAAGCACTGCGCACCATCATTAACGCTCTTGCCGATGGCAAGAAGGTGCGCGTAGACGTAGTAGATAACGATTTCTAGTAAGACCAGCCTTAGGGTCGGTCGGTTACTAAAGGCCCACGGCCTTAAAGGCGCTATCAAGCTGGAGCTATACACAGATGCTCCTAATGATCGTTTCATTCCTGGAGCAACATTTGAGTTGCAAGTTCCAGACACATCCCCTTGGTTCGGTAAGACAGTTACGGTTACCGAACTTCGTTGGTATAACTCACAGCCTGTTCTTTTCCTAGAAGGCATCAGTGATAGAACTGAAGCCGAATCTCTAATCAAAGCCATTCTGCTTGTCGAACAAGATCTAACAGAAGTTCCAACAGAGCCTGAAGCTTGGTATCAGCAGCAACTGGTTGGTTTGAAAGTTATGCGCGATGGCATACAAATCGGAAACGTGCTTAGAGTGGAAGATTACCCATCCCAGGATATGTTGATTGTGAAAACTTTGGATGACCGTGAAGTCATGGTTCCTTTTGTGAAGGCAATCGTTCCTGAGGTAAATGTTGCTGAGCAATTTATTACCATGACCCCGCCGGCTGGTTTATTTGAAGAACTAGAGGAGAGCGGGGAGTAGTCATGCGTATCGATGCTGTCACCATCTTTCCTGATTATTTTGCTGCGCTAGACATTTCACTCTTGGGTAAGGCTCAAGAAAACAAGGTTATTGAATTCAACGCAATTGATTTGCGTAATTACACTCACGATAAACATAAGACTGTAGACGACTCTCCCTACGGTGGTGGAGCAGGAATGCTTATGAAACCAGAGCCATGGGGAGAAGCACTTGATGAACTGCTAGACCCAAACGGTTCGACGGTGCTGATAGTTCCATCGCCGGCCGGTGAATTATTTAAGCAAGCAACTGCTCACGAACTGTCAACTAAAGACCACATCGTCTTTGCCTGCGGTCGTTACGAAGGTATTGATCAGAGAGTGTTTGATTGGGCAAAGGATAAGGCTGAGGTAAGGCTTATAAGCCTCGGCGACTATGTTCTGAATGGTGGTGAAGTTGCCGCCATGGCGATGATTGAGGCTATTGCAAGGCTAATCCCAGGCGTTATCGGTAATTCCGAGAGCTTAGTTGAAGAATCACATGCCTCAGGGTTGCTGGAGTATCCGAGCTATACCAAACCAGCTGTTTGGCGAGATTTAGAAGTTCCGGAGGTGCTCCGAGGCGGAAATCACGCTGAAATAGCCAAGTGGAGACAAGACCAGTCGATTGCTAGAACCAAGGCCGTTAGGCCAGATCTACTGCCCTGACATTGCCCTTGGGCTTTATCTGTGGCAAGATAGACAAGTTGCCTAAAACAAGCTCTGCCGCAGGGGAGCACAGCAACACAAGAAACCTAAATTACCCGTTATTGACCTGCGCGCAAGAACAGAAGGCAGAAACAAAATGCAGATCCTAGATTCAGTAGACGCACCAAACCTAAAGTCAAATATTCCTGATTTCCGCGTTGGAGACAACGTGAAGGTGCACGTAAACATCATCGAAGGTAACCGTAGCCGTGTGCAGGTTTTCCAAGGCGTAGTAATTCGCCGTTCAGGTGCTGGAGTTCGCGAGACCTTTACCGTTCGTAAGGTTTCATTCCAGATTGGTGTCGAAAGAACTTTCCCAATTCACTCTCCAGTAATTGAGAAGATTGAACTTGTTAGCCGCGGAGCAGTCCGTCGTGCGAAGCTTTACTACCTACGTGACCTACGTGGTAAGAAGGCGAAGATTCGCGAGAAGCGCGACAACCAGGTTCAGGCTTAGTTTTCCAGCCGGCTCACAGGCAAAGAACTTAACCTTTACCCATGGCAAAAGCTGAAAGAGCACCCAGAGGCCCACTTAAGGCTTTTAGGTTGCAACTTAGAAAACTAAAGAGTAAGAATCCTTTTCTGGCATTCTTTGTCGACACAATAGTGATCTTGCTTTCTGCACTCCTAATCTCGTTCCTAATCAAGACCTTTTTACTTCGCTCTTTCTATATCCCTTCTGGATCAATGTTTGAGACATTGCAGATCAACGATCGCATTGTTGTAAACGAGTTAGTGCCAAACGTAATTCCACTGCAACGCGGCGATGTTGTTGTTTTCAAAGACCCAGGCGGCTGGTTATCTTTCAATCCAGCTAAGAAGCCAACTTCTCTGATTGGTCATGTTAGTGAATGGTTGCTATCAGTCACCGGCCTGAGCGCTCCAGATAATGATCAACACCTAGTCAAGCGAGTTATCGGTGTCGGCGGAGATCACGTAATCTGTTGCGATGCAAAAAAGCACATAACCATCAACGGCGAATCAATCAAAGAGCCATACATCGCCAATGGCTCTGATCCTTCAAGAACACCTTTCGAAGTCACAGTTCCTAAAGGTTCATACTGGGTCATGGGAGATAACCGCGGTAACAGCGAAGACTCCCGATACCACCCAGATACACCAGGCAAAGGTTTCGTAGCCTCAAAATATGTTGTTGGTCGTGCCTTCATAATCTCTTGGCCTTTCCCGCATTTCAAATGGCTAGATAACTACGCAGATGTCTTCAAAAACGTCCCAGCTCCCAAGCCTTAGCTTCGAGAGCAGCTTCTTCGAATCAGGTATTCGATTCGTAATCGGCATCGATGAGGTTGGTAGAGGTTCTATCGCAGGCCCCGTCGCTGTTGGTGCAGCACTTCTTGATGTTCAAATAAACACTTCTGGTTGGCCTGAGAAACTTCAAGACAGCAAACTGGTTTCTGAGAAGAACAGAGAAGCGATGTTTACCGATGTTTCCGATTGGGTCAAGGGCTGGGCTGTCGGTATGGCTAGCTCCGATGAAATCGAAGCTCACGGAATCGTCACTGCTCTTTCATTAGCAGGATCCAGAGCGCTTGAAGAACTCCTCGCAGAATCAGCTTTGCGAACAGAGATAGCCAGCGCAGGAATCCAGATCATTCTAGATGGCTCCCATAATTGGCTAGGGCCAAAGGCGATGGGTATTCCTGTTGCCACCAAGACCAAGGCTGACCGCGATTGTGTCAGCGTCGCCGCTGCTTCTGTATTAGCCAAGGTCACCAGAGATCGGCTAATGATTGAACTCGAAGAGATCTACCCAGGTTATGCTCTGGCCTCAAATAAGGGCTATGCCTCAGCAACACACATCGCGGGTCTGAAGGAAAACGGAATTTCCCCAATCCATCGAACAAGTTGGCTTTCCAAGATTATCTAGGGTTAGACTTTTAGGCACATGGACGAGAACGAATTTGATGATTACGACCGCGAGGCAGAGCTAGCCCTTTTTCGCGAGTATCGATCAGTAGTAGACACTTTTAGATTTGTTGTTGAAACCGAACGCAGGCTGTATTTAGCCAACGAGGTTGAGTTCAAAAGAATTGATACCGAAACTGACTTCTATTTCGAATTAGCCATGACCGATGTCTGGGTCTGGGATATCTATAGAACAGACAGATTTGTAAAGAATGTTCGAGTACTCACATTCAAGGATGTCAATATCGAAGAACTAACCGGTAAGGCATTTGATATCCCTAAGGAACTCACAGTCGGCGAATAAGCCAACTTCTCCACAAAACCAAATCCAACTTTCTACGTTCTTTCTCAAATCGGACAAACTCCTTTTGTGCTTGATGAACGCTTTGACCTTCTCAAACTTGATGCAGAACTTGTTCAGGTTGAATTACAAAACCTTAGTGCCTCAGATGACCACCTCTTTGACTTTGTCTCAGCAACCTGGTCTCTGATTTGTGAGCCGGGGGATACCATCGCAGGGTTCTTAAGAACTCAGTTGGGAACTGTTGAGGCACTTGTCCAGGTCGTTTCTAGCGCATCCAGCAAAGAGCTCATAAGTCTCCTCCCGACCGATGAATACCTCAATCAAAATCTTCAACAAACGCTCAGCAGGTCTCTAGAGGTTTGGCGAAGTAGAGCGATGCAAGCTGATGTCTTTAGATCACTTCAGCTACTCAGAAATCTTGGTGGAAGACTCATCACTTCAAAATCCAACTTCTGGCCAGAGCAACTCAATGACTTAGGGATTGGAACGCCAGCTGCGCTTTGGGTTCTAGGGGACATCGAAACACTTCATAAAACAACAGCCTCCGTTTCTGTTGTCGGATCCCGAATTGTTAGCGAGTATGGCAAACAGGTGACTAAAGACATCGTGGCTGCTCTGGTGAGAAGAGAAAAGGCAATAGTTTCAGGCGGTGCCGTTGGGGTTGATGCCTTAGCTCATGAACAAGCAATGAATTTAGGCGCTAGGACAGTAGCGGTGATGGCTGGTGGACTGGATCGACTTTATCCAAGTCAAAACCAAGAACTGTTTCAGCGCATACAAGATTCGGGGCTACTTATTTCTGAAGTAGCGCCAGGAGTATCCCCAACCAAGTGGCGTTTTCTGCAACGTAATCGTTTGATAGCAGCTCTCTCACAGGCAACAGTCGTAATTGAAGCAGGGGTGAGGTCTGGAACGATTAATACCGTACATCACGCAAATGATGTTGGTAGACCAGTTGGCGCTATCCCAGGTCCGATAACCTCGGTGCGGTCTGCAGGTTGTCATGAGTTGATAAAGGAAGGGAAGGCTCAATTGATTTCAATTCCTCGAGACCTCGATGATCTGATTGGTGATACTGATTACTTTGAGCAACCGATCAAATCACTTGGTGCTTGGGAGATAAGAGCACTGGATAGCATTGGCAATTCTGTTTCTTCAATTGAAGAGATTTCTAAGATTGCAGGACTTGCCCGCTATGAAGCGGAGCTAGCCCTGACAAAGCTTGCTAAGCAAGGGTTAGTAGCCCTTACCTCCAACGGTTGGACTAAGTGCTGAAATACTCTAAGTAACATGCAGAGTGAAATCGCCAGCCAAGCACACAGGTTTTCCGAGAACCTTGTCGCTGCTCGCGGTTATTCCAAAAACACCGTTAAGGCATATCTAACGGATGTGCTCGATCTCTCTGAATACTTGCAAGCTCAGGATGTTACGCAAGTCCAAGATCTAAATCTTGAATTACTTCGTGAATGGTTGTGGGCAGTAAGTCAAAGAGATTCTGCAAAAAGTACTTTGGCAAGAAAGAGCGCAGCGGTCCGCTCTTTCACAGCTTGGCTGGCTGTAGAGAAACTAGTGACTGCAGACCCAGGTCAAAGGTTGAGGTCTCCTAAAGCGGAAAGACACCTACCTAAAGTCGTTGCCAAGGATTCACTAAACGAAGTGTTTAGTCACCTTAGGGTTCTTGCTGAAACCGGTGATGCCAATGCAGTTCGAGACAGATTAGTTTTTGAGATGCTCTATGCAACTGGCTGTCGTGTGAGTGAGCTTTGTTCACTAGATCTGTTGGCTGTTGACCTTGGAAGAAATATCATCAGGGTAATGGGTAAGGGTTCAAAAGAACGAGTCGTTCCATTTGGCTTACCGGCAAGAGATGCTCTGGATGCTTGGTTAAAAGTGAGGGCCAGTTTGCAACCAGTGATAGGCGAAGAAGCGTTACTAATCAACGCAAAGGGTAAGAGACTTGGAGTTAGAGCTGTCTACCAACTGGTAGCAAGCCTTTTGATAAATACTCCAACTGGGGTAGCAGGTCCGCATACTTTGCGTCACACCGCAGCGACACATCTTTTGGATGGTGGAGCAGATCTTCGAGCTGTTCAAGAACTATTAGGTCACGCAAGTTTGAGTACTACTCAGATCTATACTCATGTTTCAGTTGAAAGACTTAGAGACGGTTACCAGAACGCTCATCCTCGAGCCTAATCTCCTAATGGAACTAATCGGCTGGCTGGCAGTCCTCCGATAAGTGCTAATGGCGAGAAGTAACCAGCTTCTGTTCTAGTACCAAAGTGGAGGCAAGTAATTTCACAGTGCCACTGGTAGCCAAGCTCAGGTTCACAAACAGTTCCAATCGAATCACCCAAGTAAACATAAGTTCCTTCGGTTAGCTCTGAACAAACCGGTTCGACTGTTGCACTCATACTCGAGCCAAAATCGATACTGATTGTGTTTCTGAAACCTACCTGCCCCACAAAGGAAATCACCCCTGATGCAGGAGCAAGAACCTCCGTCCCTACTTCGGCCCCTAAATCGATTCCCCTGTGACCAGGCCCATAAGGCTTCAATGGGCTTTCATACTGGTTGATCACATCGCTGGGGCTAGTGCCGAGGATAGGTAAAACCAGGCTTTCTAGAGCGATTTGACTGGGTAACGCTAGGTTTCCAAGAACCAGCCACACAAATACGGCAATCTTCATGACACAACTCTGGCTCAAGTGCTTAGACGAAAATACAGAGTCGCTGAAGGGGGTGGAAAACTGGTCAGTTCCGCTGGTATGCTGATAACTAGCGGTTAGCCGTAAAAATCCAAGACCTAAAAACTCTGAGTTTTTGCTGTTTTCCGACTTCGCGTGTCGACTAACACACCGATTTATCAGTCCCATAAGTTTCACGGGTGGATCGGGTGCGGCACCAGGAGCAATAGACAACCGTCTAATGCTATTAACTGATCGACGCACCAGTGCGTCAAAAAGGAGATACTGCCATGGCAGTAGTAACCGTTCGCCAGCTGCTAGACAGCGGTGTTCACTTTGGTCACCAGACCAGACGATGGAACCCAAAGATGAAGCGCTTTATCTTAACTGATCGCGCCGGCATCTACATCATTGACTTACAGAAGTCACTTACCCACATCGACAAGGCATACGAATTCACCAAGGACCTTGTTGCCAACGGTGGAACAATCTTGTTCGTAGGAACTAAGAAGCAAGCTCAGGAAGCAATTGCTACCGAAGCTCTTCGTGTTGGTATGCCATACATCAACGAGCGTTGGTTGGGTGGTCTTTTGACTAACTTCCAGACTGTCTCAAAGCGTCTTGCACGTCTAAAGGAACTTGAAGTCATGGACTTCAAGGACAAGAAGACCAGCGGATACACCAAGAAGGAACTTTTGATTCTTTCTCGTGAAAAGGTCAAGCTAGAAAAAACTCTTGGTGGTGTTCGTAACGTAACTAAGACTCCATCAGCAATCTGGGTTGTTGACACAATCAAGGAGCACCTAGCAATTACTGAAGCTAAGAAGCTCGGTATTCCTGTTATCGCAATTCTTGACACCAACTGTGACCCTGATGAAGTAACTATCGGTATTCCAGGTAACGACGATGCTATTCGTTCAGTTCACCTACTTACCCGTGTTATCGCAGATGCAGTCGCTGAAGGTCTAAAGACTCGTCACTCAAAGCCAGAGCAGGTTCAACCGCTAGCTGACTGGGAGCAGGAGCTTCTTGCAAGTTCTGAATCAGCACCGGTAGTTGCAGAAGTTGCAGTTGTCGAAGAAGCTGCAGTTGTTGCAGAGACACCTGTTGTTGAAGAAGTTGCAGTAGTCGAAGTGGCTGCTGTTGCAGAAACCGTCACAGAGAAGGAAGCTGAATAAACATGGCTAATTACACTGCTGCAGATGTGAAGACACTGCGCGAGCGCTCAGGCGCTGGAATGATGGACTGTAAAGGCGCTCTTGATGAAGCCAATGGTGATCTAGATAAGGCGATGGAAGTTCTTCGTCTCAAAGGTCTAAAGGGTGTTACCAAGCGTGAAGGTCGCACAACAAGCAATGGAATCATCATTGCTCGTGTAGCTGGAAACAAGGGTTACCTAATCGAACTAGCTTGTGAGACGGACTTTGTTGCTAAGGCAGAGAAGTTCGTTGCTCTCGGTGACCTAATTGCTGATGCAATTGCTGCTGCCGGTGCTGAGTCTGTTGACGCTGCACTTACTGCATCAGTTTCAGGTAAGACTGTTGGCGATGCAATCACTGATGAAGCTGCAATCATGGGCGAGAAGGTTGAACTACGTAAGGTTTCTGTTGTCTCAGATGACAACATCGATGCTTACCTACACCGCACATCAAAGGACCTGCCTCCGCAGGTTGGTGTTCTTGTTGCGTTCAAGGGTGCAGATGTTGAAACAGCTCACGATGTTGCAGTTCACATTGCAGCTTTCAGCCCAACCTACCTAACCATCGCCGATGTTCCTAAGAACATCGTTGACACCGAGCGTCGCATTGCAACAGAGACTGCACGTAATGAAGGTAAGCCAGAAGCTGCATTGGAGAAGATCGTTGAAGGTCGTGTCAAGGGATTCTTCAAGGAGAACTGTCTTCTAGAGCAGGACTTTGCCAAGGACAACAAGCTAAGTGTTGCTAAGGTCCTAGAACAGCACGGACTTACCGTTTCTTCATTCGTAAGACTCCGCGTAGGCGCATAACTAAAGGTTTTATGGTGAATTGGCTCGGTCGAAAGACCGAGCCTTTTTACTTACCGAGCCTAAACTAGAGATGAACCTAAGTCTTTGAGAGGGATAGCCATGCCATCAACCCCACGTCGTGTCTTACTAAAACTTTCCGGTGAAGCTTTTGGTGGCGGAAACCTTGGAGTGAACCCGGATATCGTTGCAGGCATTGCCAAAGAGATTGCAGAAGCAGCCAAGAAGGTTGAGATCGCAGTTGTTGTCGGTGGCGGTAACTTCTTTAGAGGTGCCGAGCTATCTCAGCGAGGTATGGATAGAGCACGAGCTGACTACATGGGTATGTTGGGTACCGTCATGAACGCTTTAGCCCTCCAGGACTTTCTAGAGCAAGCCGGTTGTGATACTAGAGTCCAGTCAGCTATTTCAATGGCACAGGTAACCGAGCCTTACATTCCACTTCGTGCAATTAGACACATGCAAAAAGGTCGCGTAGTCATTTTTGGTGCTGGTGCTGGTCTTCCTTATTTCTCAACTGACACCGTTGCCGCTCAGAGAGCTCTAGAGATTCACGCGATTGAAGTATTGGTTGCTAAGAACGGTGTTGACGGTGTTTACTCAGCTGATCCGAAGAAAGACCCGAAGGCTAAGAAGCTAGAGTCTTTGACTTACCAGCAAGCACTTGTGCAGGGATTGAAAGTAGTTGACTCAACTGCGTTTAGCCTTTGTATGGATAACAACATTCCGATGGTGGTATTCGGTATGCAGCCTGAAGGTAACATCACCAAGGCTCTGCTGGGTAAGAAAATTGGAACTCGCGTAAGCGCTTAAAGTTTTTATAACAAGGAGAAGAATATGATTCCAGAGATACTTGCCACTGCCGGCGACAAGATGAACAAAGCTGTTGAGTCAGCTAAAGAAGATTTTGCAACTATTAGATCCGGTAGAGCTAACCCTGCTCTATTCCAGAAGCTAATGATTGATTACTATGGCACACCGACTGCGCTGTCTTCTCTTGGAGCTATCGCTAACCCTGAAGCTAGAACAATCGTGGTGACTCCATACGACAAGGGTGCGCTTGCTGCGATTGAGAAGGCAATTAGAGACATGCCTAACCTAGGTGCTAACCCAACTAACGATGGCAACCTGATTCGCGTTAGCCTTCCAGAGCTTACTGAAGAGCGACGCAAGGACTACGTCAAGATTGTCAAGACCAAGGCTGAAGATCACCGAGTAGCAGTTAGAAACATTAGACGCAAGGCTAAAGATGATCTCGATGCTCTAAAGAAAGATGGCCATGCTGGCGATGATGATCTTTCTCGTGCTGAAAAAGAACTAGAGACAATTACAAAATCTCACGTAGACGCTATTGATGAAGCAGTAAAGCGCAAAGAAACTGAACTTCTAGAGGTTTAGCTTGAGCATTAGTGAAGTCAAAACCAGAAGTCTTTCCCAATCAGTAATTTTTGGGTTGCTGCTGGGCTTCACATTCTTAGGTTCAGTACTTTTCATAAAAGAACTATTTGTGGCACTTATTGCTCTAGCCTGTGCTGTTGGGGCTTGGGAACTATCGACTGCGCTTAAGCAAAAGAACTGGTACGTTCCTAGAATTCCGGTGACTCTAGGTTCTTTAGCGGTTATGCCACTTGCCTTCTACGGTGGCGAGCGTTGGCAGTGGTTAGGGGTCTTGGCTATTGTTGGAGCTTTGATGCTTTGGCGCGGTGTCCAACTGATTTTGGCTCATGCTTCACTGGAAAGATCTTTTTCAGAAATCATTCGTGATTTCAGTGCATCTGCCTTCGTAGTTATCTATCTGCCATTGACCATGAGCTTCGCTTCTCTGATTATCAGAGAGCCAGCCCACGGCAACTCCGTCGATGGCAAGTACTGGATTCTTACTGTAGTCATCACTGTCATCCTGATTGATAGCAGCGCTTATCTCTTTGGAAGAAAATTCGGTAAGCACCCGATGTTACCTAAGGTAAGTCCAAAGAAATCTTGGGAAGGTTTTGCCGTCTCGGCAATCTTCGCTTTATTCAGCGCAATCATCTTCACTGTCCTCCTGTTGCAGCTACCGTGGTGGTTCGGTGTCGTGATTGCAACCGTTGTCTTGATGTCAGCTGTATTGGGAGATTTTGCTGAGTCGCTGATAAAGCGTGACCTCAGGGTTAAAGATATGTCAGATCTGATTCCAGGTCACGGCGGAATGATGGATCGCTTAGATTCAATGCTGCCAGCGGCCCTAACCGGGTACGTGCTCATGATTATTGCGACCAGACTTTTCTAGTAAGACTGGGACAATAGATACATGAGTTATGAATTCAGTCGAGCAGGAGAAGGCAAGCGCGGCTATGAGCCTGAGCAGGTCAATGATTTCTTATCTTTTGCAAGAGAGCAGTTTGCCAATCCGCTAAGCCAGGTACTTAGCGCCGAAAGCGTGAGATCTACTAGATTCAAACTCGTCAAAAACGGATACAGCATATCTTCCGTTGATGCCGCCATGGAAAAACTCGAAGATGTATTTGCCGGTCGAGAACTAGAGCAAACCATTCAGGTGATAGGTATTCAGGAATTTAGAGGCTTGTTGGCTGAAGGACAAGAGCTCTTGACCACTAGATTGACAAGGAAACGTGGTAGGAGATTCAAAAGACGCGGTTTCCCCTACAGTGGCTATAACCGTAGACAGGTAGAGCGCTTCTGTTCACAAGTGGCAACACATCTAAATCAAAGCACCGAATTGAGTGTCAAACAGGTAAGACTTGTAGCATTCAAGACACAAAGGGGTGGCTATGCCGAATACCAAGTCGATGCTTTCATCGAAAAGGTTGTTGAGGTCCTTCAGCGTGAAAGTATCCTTGAGAAAATTAGCCACTAGTTTTCTCCTTGTTTTACTAATTCTGGGAGCACTTGATTTTTCAAGCACGGTATCTGATGCCGCGACCCAACCAAAAGCAAGTTCTATTCTGGCCAAACTACTTACTAAGGGCCGAGCTCCGCAAACAGGTTACGACCGCGCGTTATTCAGTGACGGCTGGGGAGATATCGGTGAATGTGACACGAGAAACTTCATTCTTAGCCGTGATCTGACAAATATTGTCTGGCGCAGCTCACCTCGCTGCACAGTTGGTAGCGGAACACTAAAAGACCCCTACACAAACAAAGTAATTAGTTTTGTCAGGGGTGTTGGCACATCTTCAGCAGTTCAGATAGATCACGTTGTTGCTGTCAGCGATGCCTGGCAGAAAGGTGCCCAGAAACTGTCCAGTGCCAAGCGATACTCTTTCTATAACGACCCCCTGAACCTCCTCGCCGTTGATGGACCAGCTAACCAGCAGAAAAGTGACAGCGATGCCGCCAGCTGGTTACCACCTAGTCGCTCATACTGGTGCCCTTACGTGGCAAGGCAAATAGCGGTTAAATACAAGTACTCGCTTTGGGTGACTTCAGCAGAACGCTCCAGCATGGTGAGAGTCTTAAAAACCTGTCCAAAGCAGGTTATCCCAAGAGGTTAAGCCCCAAAAATAGGGTCTAAGGTAAACTTGACTCTTGTGGCGAAGGCGGTGAACTAATGGGTAGATACGAGGAAGTTCGCACACCCCTGCGGCAAAGAATCGCCCAGAAACTCTTCGGCAATAGAGTCCATTCCCTAAATCTAGGCTCTAAATTCAAAAACCTGACCATGGCTCTGGTTGCCTTTGCCTTTGCCGGTAGCTATGTCTTGGTGACGGTGGTTGACCCCTATGGTGGTTCAGGCTCGAGTGCCTACGCTTACTTCGGTCTAAGCGATGAAGAGGCTCAATTCTTCCAATACACCAGCACTCAGACAGTTAGCTATGCACGAGGGGGATGGGAAATTGTCACTGGGGATGAGGCAATCCACATCGCTAACGCAGAGACACCTCCGGTTGGAACGGTTCAGCAAATTGCTTTTGACCAAGTAGAGGCTGTTGGCTGGGGTAGAGATCAGTATTCGTGTTTGGTAGCTCTTTGGGATAGGGAATCTCGCTGGAAAGTAAATGCCTACAACTCATCCTCTGGTGCCTATGGAATTCCGCAGGCACTGCCAGGAACAAAGATGGCTTCTGCAGGTGAGGACTGGAGAACTAATCCGGAAACTCAAATTCGCTGGGGAATCGGTTATATCAAAAACAGGTATCACTCGCCCTGTGGTGCTTTTGCTCACTCCAATAAGTTTAACTGGTATTAGTCATGGGTAGAAATAACAAACCTAAAGGCTTTAGCCGTGGCGATGATGAAGAGCCAATGGACATTGCAAAACTTAGAGATGGCATCAAGAAAACTGTTTTCAAAAACGGCATTGAGTTCTCCCTGCAGACAACTTCGGGTAAAACAGCTGATGGCAATAAGACTTGGATCTGCCCAGGCTGCCACATAAGTTTTGGTCCTGGCATCTCTCACGTTGTGGTTTGGGAGAGTGCGCTTGGTGTTGATAAACGCAGACACTTCCACAATGTTTGTTGGCAGAAGTTTCAGGGCAGATTGTTTTGAATCAAATTCCAATACGTTCTTCGATTGAACTACCTTCTAGAAGAGAACTGTTCACACTCAAGACTTCAGACGGTTTAGACCTCGTTGCAGAGTTAGCCTTACCAATTTCAAAGGAACCAGTTGCAACTCTGATAACTCTTCACCCACTGCCAACTGCAGGTGGCTTCATGGATTCGCATATCCTTCGCAAGGCAGCAAACCGATTACCACATCTGGCAGATCTTGCAGTGCTTAGATTCAACACCAGGGGAACTTCTTCACCGCAGGGAACTAGCGAAGGCATTTTTGACGATGGCAAGCTCGAGGGACTGGATGTTGCGGCCGCAGTCGAATATGCAATAGCTAAAGGATTGCCCAATCCTTGGTTGCTGGGCTGGTCCTTTGGAACAGAGCTAGCACTTAAGTACGGTCCAGACCATGATGTCTTAGGTGCAATTCTGTTATCGCCGCCACTTCATCGAACATCTGATAAAGAACTTGTTCGTTGGAATGGCATCGAGAAGAAATTGGTAGCGCTTATTCCTGAGCACGATGACTATCTAAAACCTGCTGAAGCTGCAGAACGTTTTGCAGTTGTGCCTGGAATCGAATTGGTGAATGTGTCTGATGCTAAGCATCTTTGGGTGGGGGAGACCGCAACCAGCAGAGTGCTAAATGAAATAACCAGGATTGTTAATCCTGCTCGATACCCACTGCCAGAGTTTATTGAACTCTATGAAGCTATCTAAGATCTTGGCGAGGAACCCAGACTTCGCGGATTATCAGCAATAGCGTTGCAGCCATTGGGATAGCAAGCAGAGAGCCTAGAATTCCAAGCAATGAACCACCGGCCAGCGCTGCCACCACAATCAGTGAACCAGGTACGTTGACTGTTTTGGTCATAATCTTTGGGCCGATGATGTAGGCCTCAACCTGAAGGTAGACAGCCAGGACCGCGGCGACAATAGCTGCTGTCATCAGCGACTTGCTGGCTAAGGTAACCAAGACAACTATGGTCCAGCCTGCCATCGCACCAATGATTGGGACAAGCACCAAAAGAAAGTCAACAAAAGCTAGAACTACAGAGAATTCGACACCGGCAATCAACATGGTGGTGAAAACCACCGAAGCGTTTATGGAGGCAACAAGTACCTGCCCCATCACGTATCTACCGATTGAGTCGATTACCTTTTCTACCAAACCTGCGACTCGGTCACGCTTTGATTGCGAAACAAGACTGATGCCAACCTTCTTGATGCCAGGCAGCGCTGCCATGAAATACAAGGTGAGGATGAATACTGTCATCGCTCCAATCGCACCGTTGAACAAACTGATTCCAACTTGAACAACCCCACCTAAAAGATTTGGCCAGTTCTTGCTATCGATGAGATATGCTCCAGTTGTGTTCAGTGCAGAACTAATTGCACCACCGAGATTGGCATCAGCAGATTGCACCCAAGGTAATTTTAGAAAATCAGTTAGCAGTGTTGGGAGTTGGACCAGCAGTGAACTGGCTTGAGTGATCAGTGGGGGCAAAATCACTAATGCAATGGTTGCAACTAGGGTAAGTAAACCTAGAACCACAAGAGTGATGGCATAAGATCTCTTTTTCACCCGCTTTTGAATTACT
>Ga0114964_10001989_pt1 | contig 14588 bp, 16 predicted proteins | sample C_131016_MF_Meta_FD_92638 | JGI IMG/M metagenome (GOLD analysis project Ga0114964, IMG submission 92638) | Freshwater microbial communities from Lake Croche, Canada to study carbon cycling - C_131016_MF_MetaG | ecosystem: Environmental > Aquatic > Freshwater > Lake | place: Lake Croche, Canada... | reverse complement strand
TATAGGATACTGGATACTCTGATGCTTTAAATACTTTACCTGCTGCAGCTGGTTCTGTTACATAATCAACACTATTTGTTTTAGTTCCGGTATATCTTGCATTAATCCATCCTGTATTTGAATATAAGCTATCTTGTACATCTGCTTTTGAAGCAGATCCAGATAATAATGCATCTATATTTGTTGGTCCTGTGTAATTTGGTAGTGCTAAAGTACCTACTGTATATCTATCTGAGAACATTATATGTTCTGATTTTCTAGTTTGTTCTATAGACCCATGTAATACATTATATGGACTTTCGTTAAATACGTTTGAATCGATTGCAGGTGATAATATTACTTGCCCTGATCCTGTCAATGCGGTTAAGTTTCCTGTTAGGTTTGGTGTTACTGTGTAGAAATAAAAATTACCGTTGGATGTGTAGTATATTTGTTTAGTATTAACGTTTAATGTTAATTCCACATCAGTACCTGAAATTTGTCCTGGTAGTGATATTTGCTCTACTTGGTTTAGGTAACTTGTAATATCTTGTCCTGTAAAAGTTGTTGTCGGTATAGTTATACCTAAAATTGTATATGGACTAGTTGTTGAATACCACACATTAGTGTTATGAACATTTTGCGGGATTTGTGCATATGTTATGAATTCTGTTAGTGTCATTTTAAGTATTACTAAATTTTCTAATTGGTACTTTTACCCAAATACCTGTAGTGTAGTCTGCAGGTCTATTTCTTATATCTGCTCCAGTATATGGTCCATTTGTCTGTATTGCTGGAACTCCTTGACTATAGTCATGGCCTACTTGTAGGTATTGATCTTCAAAGTGTACTACATTTCCAGAACCTTCTACAGCTGTTAATCTATTTTTCTGTCCATAAACTGTAATCTGTACTAAATTGTCATTCCATTGAGTATTTGGTGATATATTTGTATCGTATGCTTGTATTATATAAGCTCTAACTAATTCATTCGCAGGTTTATTAACTGTTGAGAAATTCTGTATAGTGTTATATTGATCAGTGTACAAAGTTAGTGGCCAAGGACTAGTGTTGTCAATTGATGGTGTACTTGTTGGATTAGCTAAATATTGTGCTATTGCTTGATTTGAGTCTGATAAAAGTGAGTGTATTCTTGAATGGTATTGTGGTAGTTGTTGATTCCATGTTGCATAATTTACCATTTGGAAATTTGTTGGATCTCCATTTTGGTCATACTGTAACCATTCACTTAACTGTGTATATGGCGAACTATCTAGTATTGGTTGTAGTTTATATGCATGGCCATAATTAGGGTTTCCTTGTGGTACTGATACTCCTTGTAATGCATACACTCTATAACTTATCCCTGGTCCTCCTGGTAATCCAGTAGATGGAAATGAAAAAGGTGGTGATGCATTTATATTTGCAAAAAATCCTGGAATGCCTTTATTTGAAACTGGTGTATTTGCACTTGGATTTGCTAAAAATTGATATGCATTTTTTGAGCATCCAAAGTTACCATCATCATGTGTACAATCTAATCTATTAGTTGCTAAAATTTCAGAATAATTAAACTCTAATCCTGCTGATCCTGTTAGTATTGCTACTATATTTAACCTACCTACAAAAACATCTACCCTCTGTTGACATATATTACCTAAAATTGCATCTGTTGCAGTTATTGTAACTGTTGTTCCTTCAGTAACTGCTGGGGTTAGGTCTGTAATATTGAATGGATTTATATTAACTAATGATTGAGAATGTGGAGTTCCAGATGAATCTGTCCAAGATGCTGTATATTGTAGTATTTGACTGTTTGGATTATTAAACCAGGTTTGTGTTAGAGATTGCGGTTGTACTGGATTAAGTGATAGTGTGTTTGGTGGTGTGTTTGTATTTATACTACATGTTCCATATAATATTGTTACCGATGCAGAGCATGGGGTTGTTTTTGATGGATCTGCTGCTACTAAATACGAAGCTGTATATGGTGTATTATTTCCAAAATTAAATGGAGGGGTTACTTGTGAATATATTGGTGCTGTTGTGTTTTGTGAAGCACTATAGATAAATTGACCACTTGCTTGAGTTCCTATGTTAAAAAAATCACCAGGTTGAAAGTTTTGTGTTGATGATGTTACTATAAATGGTTGTGGTAGATTTGGTAGTTTTCCTAATACACATACTTCTGCGGAAGAGCTAACATAGTGAATTGTTCCTAAATTAAATCCTCCATTACTTGTTACTAAGTATGGATTATTTGCAGTTAGATTTCCATTAGTTATTGTTGCTCTACTTCCTGAAAATTCACCATTATATTTTGGTTGTTCTTGTCCATGTGAAAAAGATTCAGAGGTTATACCAGTTGGACTTTGAATATTATCTACATATGCAGTTGTTGATTCTCCTGTTGATATTTGAAATTCACCAGCATTATTACCACCTATAAAAGCTGTGTCTATTGAACCTGTAAATTCTGGTCTTGAACCAGAAAGTGATACTGATTTTGCTTTTGATCTATTTAAAAGATTTGGTCTTATTACAATTCCCGTGTCTGCAACGACTCTAGCAGGAATGAAATCCTTAATCATTTTAAAAATAGTATTGTCGTAGAACTTAATTAAACGCACATAGTCCTGTAGATCATACGATCCTGATACTTGAGAACCGCTTGTTGCTGCAAGTGCTATTGCATTTAGTCCTGTATAGATTGGTGATGTTAAATCTGATGGATCTCCAATGTAATCGTCTATGTCAAATGATTGTGATATATGACTCTTTATGTAATTATCTACATTATCAATTGGTGAGAACCCTACCTCAATTTTATGTAAATCATCAGTATATTTATCATCTCTTTTTACTATTGATGTGTACTGAGATAATGTACTTCCTGAGATTAAACTTCCTGTGTTATCTAATCTTATTTTATCTAATGAACTAGTATAAAAACTATAATCTCCAAAGAACGGTCTTTCATCTTTATTTCTTCCTCCATACTGTTTTATTTTTAAAATATCGGAAGAAATTCCAAAACAGTTGATTAATGCTCTTAATCCTCTTTCAGTTCCTTTTGTTTTTAGTAAGTAGGATAAGTTATGGTATATTCTTTTTTGTACCTCCTTATTATAATCATCGTATGATACTGGTTGTATAGGAGTATTAGATCCTGTAAGAGAACCTGTGATATAATGGTTTATTACTTCACTTCCTGACTGGTATGATTGACCTATAAAGGTAGTAAATAGATCTTCAATTGATTTGTTTGAAGTATATAATTTTACTCCGAAATTTTTTAGAGCTTCTCCTACTAAATCTTTTGAAATACCGTATCCAATTCTATTATCTGCATTATATTTATCGGTTACTGCTTTTGAATATAGCCATAAATTATCAAAATGTTGACCAACCATATATAGAAATATCATATAATTTTCATTATTTTGATCATCTCTTAAATAAGCAGGTACTGTATAAATTATCGAGCTATAGTTTGTATTATCGTAATTATTTGCAGTTGTTATTTTTTGAGTATACCAATTGATTGCTTCAGTTGATGTACTACTTTTATTTATATAAGGTTTTGTATTATTTGATTTTGGCCATGAATTGCTACCTGATTCATAGTATAAGAATCTTTCGTAATGATCAAAATTATTTACTATTCCTGTGATTAGGTTTTCATAATATGTTCTACTTCCTGATACTCCTTGTAATCCTGTTGTTGCACTACCTGTAGTAGCTATACTACTTGAATAACTTGTAATTAAATCTAACTTATACTTAAAGTTAACTAATCTTTCATATGCTGATGAGAAATGTGTAAAATTAGAGAAATCTGAATAATCTACACTTATTTCTGCTCCTTTTTCATTAATCATCGAGTAGATTTGGTTATTGCTGTTATTTACAGGGTAACTAAATAACTCTTCGTATGTATAGTACTGTGTAGGTATTACATGTTCATCTATAACTTCTAGGTTAAAATTTGCAGGTTTTAGTAAAGGTTGTACATTTTCTTCTATAATTATATCAGAATCTACTTCAAATGCTATAGAATCTGATATGATTTCTACAATATTTAATGTATTTTTTACGTCATAGGTAGTTGGTAGTGGTTCATATAACTTAACTACAACAGCTTTTTCTCCGTTATAATCTATAGTATCTATATTTATTCCTATAACTAAATCATTATTTTTAAAATTTAATCTAAATTCACTAAAATATGATGTACTTTGTATTGATTCCTTAATTGTATTAGTAAATTTTAATATATCATCTGATGATAACATTAAACTACCTAATCTTATTTCAGTTCTATCTTCTGATATAGAATCTATAAAGAATTCTATTGTTGTTTTATCGTTACTATATAAATCGTTTATAAAGTTATACAATAGTTTTATACCACCATTATCATATCCATAAAGTTTACTATCTGCAATTGGATCAATAGTTAATATAGATGCACCACTCTTACCTGCAGATTGTGCATTACCTAATTGTTTATAGTTTGTATAGTTATAATGACTCTCTATTAATTCATCTACTAATGTATATATGTGTATTTCTGATATATGTTTATTAGGATCGAATAGATTATTTACTTCAAATGTTCCAATAAGATCTTTATCAGCTTGTGAAAATTGTTCAAAGCCTTGTATACTATTTGGATCGTCTTGTGTAACTTTATATATGATATCTGCCATTGTTATATAGCTGTTTGTAGGGATAAAATTTGTTGGTTTAAAGCTAGGTTCTGTTCTCTTAGTTGACCGATTTCATCTAGAAGAGGTTGTATATCTTCTGTAACTCTGTCAAAATTTACTAACTCCGAACTCTTTTTAATTAATATTCATGTGAATTAGTTTCTCCCATTATATCAATACTATAGTATAGTTTTTCATATAACCTAAATAATTCTTCAGGAGTATCAGGATCTTGTGCAGGAACTGGTTGAGTATAAGTTTTAAAAGATCTATCTACTACTTTATTAAAATTATTAGTTCCAAATACTGTTTTTACTATTTCTATATTACTATCCATTTCTAACTACCTTAAATATATTATTAATACTATCGTTTACTACTACAGTACTTCCATCTATGGTTGATTTAATTAATATACGGTAATATCTCTCAGGTTGCAACCCATCCATATATACATCGAAATATGGTCCTGTTGAATCACAACTTATTTTTGTAAACTGCCTATCAAAATCAATAACCATTTCTTCTGTGTTTTCGTCTCTTATTCCCCAGTATGATTCTTCTGGTAATGCATAGTTTATTAAATATATAGAAGTTGTAGTAAAAAATCTAATCGGAAATTTTGGCTGTGCACCTATTCTAAATCTTTGCTTTCCTGTATCTACATATTCTCCTTTATTATTAGTAACTCTAATTGTAGCTAAACTATTACTTAAAACTGATAGACTTCCTGTATTATAAGATGTATCGTCCCACTTGAATGCTAAATAGGGAGGGTATATTGTATTTGTGTCTGCTCCAAAATATTTTAACCTGATAGAAGAAGTTGTATTAAACTCTAAACTACTGCTCAGTTTTAATATAAATCCGTTATTCCTAATAGCTCCTGTATTCCATAACTTAACAGCATCTGTTACATTAATATCAATATCGTATGTTGATTTAATAGTATTAGATTGTGTAAATTCTAAGTTTGTTGATCCGGAATATAAGTACCATGCTCCTCCTCCTGGTTTTGATCCTGTAGTATAACAGGTAACTCCAGCTGGAAGTGATGAGGATGGCCAAGCGCTTGTTTCTCCTGCTTTTTGATATTTCCAAGAAACTCCTGATGTATTTACAGGAACATCTCCATATTTTCCTGTTCCGTTATCCCATCCTGTTGTAGAGTAAATAGGGTATGTAAAAATTGATGTATTAGTAGGAATTTGATATGCATCTGCGAGATACATTCCTAAAGAAGCACTATAATTATTGCTCCCTATTTTATTTGTAACAACATCAGCAATTTCTGAAGAATCAAATTGAACTAGTATTCTACTTGTTTCTCCTATACCTGAAATATCTGTATACCCTCCTATCTCCAGGATTTCATCTAATCCTGCATTCCCGTTATAAGTTTCACTAAAGATAAATGCATCTTGTTGTGGAAATATTCTATATACTGCCATATTATAATGTTGTTATTCTTCCTTTTATGTCTGTTGCTGGGTATTTTACTTCAAATATCATAGGATCATAAGATGGATAAATAATATTGTTTCTAGTTGCTCCTTTTATATCGTATGCATATTCTGAGTATAATCCTCCTGCTAAGTTAAATATCTCAATTTTTTGAACTGTTTGTACTCCTTTAACATTATCTAATAATGTATAAATATTAGATAAATTAATAGGTTGGTTAATGTTCCATTTAGTTATATCAAAATAACTAGTTAATGTATTTGTACATGCAAGTAATACATCTCTTCCTTGAAAATTAGGTTTTATTATAACATCGAAATGTACTTCAATATTTACAGTATATGCATCTTTTATATTTATTGCATCTGTAAGTAACATGTATTGTGATAGGTATGTTTTTAAATTACTTTTTAAACTACTTGTTGCTGTTTTTAAGTTTTTATTATTATCGTAAGCTAAAATATACATTGAAAGTGACAATGGATTACTATCTATAATACTATCTGTTGTAGAATTTGGATTAGATAATTGGTCTTGTGCAATATAAACTTTACCTATAGATCCATACTTAGGAGGCATTGATAATGCTCTAACTGTATAATCTTGTAAAGTAACTGCTCTTCCTTGTTCATTAAATGCTCTTAAAGAATTTTGTCTTAGTTCATCAACAGTATCTCCATCTCTACCTCCATCTGCAGCTATAGGATTATTAAAAGTAATTGTATTTTGTTTACTAGTATCTACTCCAGAGATTGCTCCTAACCCTACTATAGAGGTAAGTGTATTTGCTGGTATATTTGCAGATACTCCTCCTCCTACTAAGTAGGTGATTGTTAATATTGTATTTGATGGTGCTAAACCATATGATTTTGTAGATAAGAAATTTGATGGATCATATGCATAGTCAATTCTTGAAATACCTTGATTAGATCCAAATCCTACATTAGTTGGGTCAGGTGTTATTATAGAATCATCTTGCCCTGTTATACCTGCTCCAAATTGTATCTGCAATTGACCTGTTGATGTAAATCGTGTTACAAATCTTCTAGGTACTTTTTGTAATGATAAGTTATACGGTACTAGACTAGAATCCGCATTAAAACTTATAGTATCTGTAAAGATTGTATCTTGTCCTAAAAAAGGAACTTCATACCATGTATTTCCTCCACTATCTACTATTGATAGTACTCCTATTATATTTGTATCATCTACAGTAATAGTTTTAAATTTCTCTACTGTTGTTATTGTTTCTGTTGCAGTTTTTACTTCTCCAGAAAAAGCTCTAGCAGTTTTTGTTAATCTAAATTGATTTGGGTGACCTGTATTATCTAATGTTTCTACAGTAGTTATTGTATCATCATATGAACTAGAAAAAGTAAAATCAATTCCTTTATCAATAAAAAAACTGACTTGTCCTATAGCAGTTGATTTTAATTTTGTATTAGGTCCTATTCTTAAAGCTTGATTCCAATCAGGTTCTCCTGCTACTGCATCTACAAGTTGTGATACTTCTACATCTACATCAGCTGCTGTTGTTATTTTAGGTTTATAACCCATCATATAAGCTAAGTTATATAAATTTGCAGGATTTTTTGCATACTGTAAATATGTTTCTTGTAACTGAGTATCTTGATAGAATGATAAAATATCTCCTAAATATGCAGCCATTTCAATGAACATTATACCTGGTGAAGCAGGTGTAAAGTCATTATAAGCATCAGGGAAATAATTTTTTGCATACTCTATTAACTGTGATCTATAGTCACTAAAATCCCTATTTACGTATTTTATATCTCTATCTTGAGCCATTATTGTTGAAAGTTTATTACTACTTGATCTTGTATATTAGTTTGAGAAACAGTATATTTTATATAAACTGTTACTGTATTTGAGTCAGGTGTTATTGCAACTTGTAGATCTAATATTATAACATCTGGAAACCATGTTGCTATTCCTGATCTAAGTATTATATCGATTTCTTCTACTTTATCTTGTACTGCATTTTCAAAAAGTAAAGCTCTAATTCCTGCACCAAAATCAGGGTTAAGAAATCTTTCATTTTTATCTGTTAAGCAAAAATTAATTAAATTAGATTTTAAAGCTTCCTGAGTCGTGTAGGTTAAATTAAACACAGATCTATTAGAAAAGGGGATAGAAACTCCTACTGCTTTTCTAGGTTGTAAATCTAATGGATGTATTCTCTGTACATTAAATGCCATTATGCTCCAAATCTTTCTTTATCTTTTTCTACTGATGCGTTATATACTGCAGCTGCTTTTTTTACAAAGTCAAACTGTGAAATATCTAATCCCGGTTCTGGTCTTGCAAAACTTTCTTCCATCATTACTAATTGACTTGTATCTGCATTCATCCCTAATCCTGGTGCAGATATATATTGAGACATATCTTGATAATGTCCTGCGTTAGGGTCTCCTATCATACTTGCTTTTGTTTCTTCAAGTAAATCCATTATAGGGTCTCCTGTAGATACTCTTGGTTTATATACTGGTGGAGTATAAGGTGCGTATTTTGTTACTTTAGGAGCTTGTCTTTTTGGTGCTTCAGTTAATACTTCTGCTAACTCCTCTCTAAGAACTTCTCTTACTGCTTCTTTTATTAATTTTTTAAATACGTCTGCTTTCATAATAATAAATAGTTGTATTATGGTAATTGATTATCTATCCTAAATTTAATTTCATCTAGTAGTACTTGAGTATCTGAACTAAATGATGATGGTCCGTATAAGACTATTATACCTGCTTTATCTTTTGCAATTGCATACCTTTTTGGTGCTATTTTTGGTGAATTTGGATCTTGAACTATTGATAATGTATACCCTTTATAAAGGTAGTCTAAATTAGGTGTTCCTTCTGATCCTGTATTTTGTGGTGGTTGAGTACTTGCTACAATTTGTGGAGTAGATGTAGAATCTTTTGCACATCCTTGAATAGCTATATCAATTACTTCTAATCTATTTTTTAACTGTGTTAGAGTTATTGATGCAATATCTATTACTGATATTATACCTGTTTTATCTGCCTCTAATGCATCTAGTAGTTTATTTAATCTTATTAATGCATCACTATATCTTGTTAAAACATTTATAGGAATTCCTATACCACCTGTTTGAGGTGGAATAATTGCAGTAGGTATTGGTATAGATTTTATAACTTCAATTGCAACTTGTAGTGAAGATATTATACTATCTAAACTATTTGCTGTATTACGTAAAGTTTGTAATCTTCTCTCTAATGCATTTATATTTTGTAGTTGATTATTCTTTATTTTTATTATTTTCTCTAGTTCTTTTGCATCAGGACATTGACTTGTAAATTTTGAAAGAACATTTAATACTTGACCTTGAATCTGACTTACAAGTTTTCCTTGTATTGATCCTACTTGTCTTGCTATAATTCCTGATAGTTGTGGTAAAAACGCCATTATTCTACAAATACTTTTTTAGATTGAAATACAGTAAATTGTGATTTTAGTGATTGTATTGCAGATTTTAAGACTGGTCCCGATGTATTTAACTGTGTTACTGAACCTGCTCCTACAGCTGATGCATTAGTCATTGATGTTGCAACTAAATCTAAAGCATCTAAAAGTGCACTTAGCCAATTTTCCATTTGCTTTCCTAATACAACTGGTTGCTGTACACTTGTAGTAGCTGTTCTTGCTTTTTTTCCTAAGTAGATTTTTTTAGCATCTACACATAAGTAGTCTGTTGCATCAAAATTTAATGTATTTGCATTTAAACCTATTGATTGTTTTGCAGAAATAAATGCACTTTCATCTTTTGCATTAAGGTATAACCTACTTGCATTAACTACTATTTGATTACCTTTATATTGATCGGATGATACTGGTATTTCATTATAGGAATCTCTTTTTGTATTTGCAGTAGTTAATGGTATTTTATGATCAGATAAGAAGTATATTGAATTATTGTCTTTATTAATATCTTCTAATACAGGTGTATTTCCGTCTTCAGTTTTTATTTGGCCATTACTTATAATTACGTATGGTTTTCCATTATTACTATCATCTACTAAAGTTCCTGTACTTCCTTTAAATCCACCTAATCTAATTGTTTGTGAAAGTCTTCCTTCAATTAGAGTATCTCCTGGGTTTGCTTGTAAAGGATTTACATTACTTTGTTCTTGAATTCCTCCTAGTAAGTTATTTCTCCATTCTGGCTGTTTTGTATCTGGGGCTGCATTATGATGTGGATGATTCCAAATAGGTAAAGTACTTATCCAATACTTTGCTGATCCTCCTTTTGCTGGTCCTGCAGCTCCTGAATAGCTTGTCAATTCAACCATTTCACCAACCATTGGGATAGTTCTTGAATTTACATTTCCTTGGTATGCAAAAGAAAGTCCTTCAGTACTATCTTCATTTGTAGCTACTTTTGGAGATCTATAATATACTCCATTTAGGTAAGAAGCATCATGACATTTAGGATCATCTAAAGAAGTAACTACATGAACAACTCGTACATATTTTCCTGTACTTTTTGACTTATTTTTAGTAGATGCACCTTGCTTTTGCGGTATTGTAAAATGAGAACTATATGTCATTATTCTTTTTCGTTATCTAACTTTTTACCTAATTCTTCACTCTGTTCCATTAGTCTTGCTAATTCTTCAGGATTAAAGTAATCTGTTTCAGTTGCTTTACCTCCATTTTCCATTCTCTGAACTATAGCAAGCATTTTGATTAAATGCTCATCATTTTTAACTCCTACTTCAAGATATTCCTTGATCATAGGTACTACCAACGTTGCATCTCCTACATCTGTAACTAAAGGTTTTAACTCTCCAATAAGGGCGTTAATTTGTAATTCTTTTCTTTTAGAATTATCATAAACCTCTTTTAGTACATCAGATACTGTTTTTTTACCGAATATTACTGTTTCTAATCCCATACTCTATTTATTTTATAAATATTACGTAGGATTATATTCTACCATAATACCTTTATCTATGTAACTTTTAGTTATTGTTATGAATTGATCTCTTAATTTATTTATAACTTTAGTTAAAGTAGGTGTTTCACATTCAGTCATTTCTCTAATATAAATGTAAAGTGCTTTCTTTTTAAAAATTTCTACATCATGTCTAGTTCTAAAAAGTGTTAATACTGCATCTGCAACTGGTTTATCCTGTTCTTTAGGGAATAATTCCTCAAAATTTAAGTAACAATCTTCTACAAAAGTATCAATAAGTGCTGTAATAGGTATTTTTTTTGTATTAAGATCCTCTATACTACTTTCGTAGGAATCATGTATTTCATCAAAAGATCCAACTTGCTTTAGTTTTTTGTAATTATTATTGTTATACTGTATTAACCACCTCTTAATAATAGTCTGGAAGTATGAAAATGCTTTAGCTCCATTATCAGGATTGAATCCTGCTAACTTTTCCTCTACTATAACAGTCATTACTTCATGTTTAAGATCCTCTACACTATCTACATCCATATAGTAAAATTTAAAAGTATGAATGATATTTTCAATCATCTTATAAAAAGGGTAGTATAGTTTTTTTGAAAATAACCTGCTTCGGAAAACAGGATCAGAGGATGCGTTATAAAGTATTATTGCATCCTCTGTTTCTTGTGTAAAATAGTAATTACTATTTGTCAGTTTTTTCTCCATATCCTTCTGGGAGACGGAAAGTATTTATTAAGTCTTGAATTTCTTTCATAAAATCGAAAAATGTTCCAACTTCATCATCAGCTCTAAAATGACCCTTCTCGTCTAATTTGTTAATGTATAAATTTGATTCTTGAATAATTAACGAAACCTTTCTTAAGTAATCTATTTGCTTATCGATAATATCTTCTGCTTTTGTAAGTTTATTATTTAAGTTCCATATTACATAGATACCAACTAAGATAATAATTATTAATATAGCATATATCATATTAAATATTTTTTAATGCAGCTGCTAATCCTGGAGAGCTAACTACTGCTTTTCCTGTTGATGTTTTTGTTTTAGTTGGAGTTTGAGCAGGAGTAGGTTCTGTATTTTTCCATCTATCATACTCTATTTTAGAAGCTAAAAAATCTGCCTGATGAAGAATATTTACTAAATTAGTTCTAAATTTAGAATCTGGATTAAATGAAATATAGTATGATTTATTAGATTCATCATAAAGTCCATCATGTAATTTAATAGCTAAATATTCTTTCTCAGTCATTTCTATTCTATTTTTCTGAAGAATAAATAAAGATCTATCCTGGATAGCCATATAGGTAAGTTCCCTATTAATAGTATAAGTTTCTCCTAGTTTATCTTTTCTCCAAGCATCAGTCTGAGGTAGATACATAGGGTTTGATTTCTCACCTATTTTACCTAGATCATGATTAAGAGCTGCAAATACTAATTCTTCATCTGTAAAATCTATATTTGCTCCCATCACTTCCCATAAGGCTTTAGTTTTTAAAGCACAATGAACTACCCTATTAACATGCTCTATATAACCTCCTGCAAATGCATTATGCAAAGAAGGTTTAGTAGATGCAGGAGCCATTATCATTTCCTCTGCCAGTACAGTATAAAGATCTTTTAATCTATTCTTTCTATCACCAGAGATAAAAGTATCTACTATTCTTAGGTGCTTTTCCCAGTTTGCTTGAATTTGTTCTGCTGAAAGTTCCATTAATCTTGATGTTCAGTATTTAATAAAGTACGAATATCCCCTATAGATTCTAGAACTTCTCCTACTTTTTCATAAGAAGTCTCTCTATCACCTTTATGAATATAATACCCTACGTTTTTAACTTCTGCTTCTAATCTTTCTAATTTTATTAAAATTACTTCTTTGTTTCTCATTTTATTTATTTGATTAATTAAATTTTTATTATTTATTATTTTTAATATTTCTTGATTATATAGAGAAGTTATGAATTTTTTTTTTGGGAAACAACTCCTGATTGAAGTGATATAAAACCGTAGGAGAGATCGCCGCGCATTCCTATATATACTCTTATCTATTCCTCTAAAATCTACCATACAATTCTATTAATATATTAAAAAATAATTGGATTACCTACCATAAAACTTGATCCTACCTCTCTTACTTTATCAAAAGCTGTTAAAGGATCTATATTAAAGAACTCTCTAGTTCTACCTTTATCAGAAGAAACCCTTAAAGAGGCTAAAGCCCTATGAACTTGTTTCTCTATTTTTACTGCACTTCCTTTCTCAACAGGAATGGCAAATCTAGCAGACCATTCATGCACTGTACCTGCATTATTTATCCCCGTGACTCTCCTAGGAACATCTGTTATAGTCATTCCAATCTTAACCAGATTTGGATACCCTGCATTTACAAGAATATAGACATATTCAACATTATCTTTTATCCTATCTTGAATTTGCTTATTTTCAATTCCATATAAATACCTCCAGACAATCTCAGACTCTGAGGAATGTACTATAAGTTCAGTAACGTATTTTGCTGAAAAGAAATCCAGTATTTTATCTGGAGATATATGAGGTGCTCTGGTTAATAATCGTTGGAAGTTATCCTTCCATATTTGCCCGCAATCCTCCTCAATAGGTGGTAGTTGATTAAGAGATACATCTACAAGGGTAATCTCTCCTTTATTTTCAAGAAGAAAAGCTTTTTTAGGTGTAATTTTTGTAAAATACATAATTATTTAAAAAAAGATAAAATAATACCGCCTATAAATACAAGTACATTCAATGGCCAGAATAAAATAGCTAGAAAAATCTCAAGACGGGTATAAGGTTCTTGTTCGGCCAATCTAATACATTTATCGATTATCCAAGAGGAAATAACACCTATTGTAAAATAAATGGTAGTGTAGTGTAAAATTAATTGTAAAGACATAACTAATTTATTAATATATTAATAATATATGAACTATTCTTGAATTCTCCAACTACTTTTTGGAAAAAATAATCTATAATACTTCATAAGAAGGGCACATCGTTCATACATTTCTAAACTTTCAAAGAAATCTACCATTTCTCTTAATGCATATTCTATGGCCTGTTCTCCAAATACATCTTTAAGTTCATAAAGCGTCTCTCCCTGGGAGATATTAATTCTCTCAAGGTATTTTGTAAGACCTGTAAAGTATTTTAATTTGATAGATTCTCTAACAGAGGTAAAAGTTTCTTTATACTTATTGGTGTACATTTGTTCCATGATATAGTAATTCTCAACCCCTCTTACAACCATACCGAAAAGTACATAGTAATCATGTAAAATATCTTCTACACCATTTTCTTTATATACTTCTTCATCATTGGCTTCAAAAATACTAAAAAGGGTAGCTTTATCTATTTTTTTCATTAATGCCATTTATGATAAATATATATGTTTCTTATATACAAAAAATTTCCAAATTTTTTTCCTATGATTTGTGTAAAAATATCCAAAAAAGTAGAGTTG
>Ga0114964_10001987_pt1 | contig 14609 bp, 7 predicted proteins | sample C_131016_MF_Meta_FD_92638 | JGI IMG/M metagenome (GOLD analysis project Ga0114964, IMG submission 92638) | Freshwater microbial communities from Lake Croche, Canada to study carbon cycling - C_131016_MF_MetaG | ecosystem: Environmental > Aquatic > Freshwater > Lake | place: Lake Croche, Canada... | reverse complement strand
TCTTTCATATCTTGTTTTGTAAAATAACCAGTGCCAACTATATCCATAGCATTGATTAAATCTTTTTCCATTTGAGCTAATCTACCAACATTGTTTTCAAGACCATCATCTATTATCTTACTTGAAATTCTTTTAACTGCTTCTATTTTATTATTTAAATCATTTTTTGCTATCTTAAATTTTTGTTGATTTAATTCTCCTGTAGTTATATCTGTTGATTGACCTTTTGCTATATTAGTTAATTCTAATCTAACAGCTTTATCTGTAATGCTTTTAGAATTGTTATTATACATAGTAGTAGTAGGAACAGCACTATATTGTTTCTTTTCTTCCAATTCTTTTATAGTTTCAAAAGCTAAATTACTATGTCCTTCAGTATTAGCCATATCATATTTATCATGTAAATATTTATTTATTTCATCATGTGACATTAATTTTAGATCATAAGTATGTTTGCCTTTCATACCTGTAGCCATAAAATCAGTACCAGTTTTTATAAAGTTAGTTAAACCAAATTGTTGATATTCAGGATATTTATTATATTCATCTATTAACTTATCTATTATATGATTCCCTTTAAATAAACCTTTTGCTTCTTCCATTGAATTATACTTTTGATGAAAACTAGCATTAAATGCTTCAGAGAAAGATTGTAGGAATGATCCAGCAATATCTTTATTACCCTTTTCCATACTTGTGCTAATATTGATTTGTTTTAACTTTTCTAAAGTATTTAAGTAAGCTTCATTAGCAGTAGATATAGCTCTATCTCTATCTTGACCAAACAAAGACCAACCAGCATGTTTATATACTATCCCTAATACCTTTTCTCTTATTCTTGTAGTAGATTCAATATTACCTCCACCAAGTATATTCTTTAAATCATATTTACCTTGCCATTTACCTAACATTTGATCTACAGAATCAGTAGTAATTATATTTGTAATAGCATTATCTACATTAACTATAACACCATTGCTTTTTAATATATTATTCTGAATTGTATGTAAATCTTTAATAGCTATATTATTTAGTTTTTTACGTTGTTTAGGATCTACTATATCTTTAAGTATTTCACTAACTGGTATTTGAAACTCTTCAGGTTTAGCTGTTATCTTTTTAAGTATAGCTTCTCCTGTATTATCATTAATACCAACAACATTAACATTACCTATTCCTTTTACTTTTATTGTTTCTCCTAAAGAATAAGCACGTTTAAAGTCTTTTGCCCAATTAGTATTACCAACAGAAGTAACACCTTTCTTATCTATTTTCTGTCTTATTACATTATTAGCATCTGTCATTATCTTTTTACGTTGACTTATTTGTATTATCTTATTTACATTTATTTTATGCTTACCTTGAACTTCTTTAGCTATAGTATCAAATCGCTTTTGTATATTATTTATTTTATCTTCTATTTCTGCTATTACAACAGTATCTGTAGCTTTTTCTTTTTGTAAATATAATGCTTCTATCTGTTGTTGTAAATCATCTATATTATTAAACGCAGATACACCATAATTAGCTTTTAATATACTTGGGCCTTCTGACTTACCATATGTATCTCCAAGTAACTTAGAACCAGTATCATATTTAACAACATTATCAGCAGCAACTTTATAATTATCATCTATTTCAGATGTAGTAAATAACTCTTCATGTCTATATCCAGCATTACCTGTATTCTTTCCAGTTTTACTTGAAACAGAACCACCATTTGTATAATAACGAGTATTTAATATACCTCTATATGTAATATCAAATCTTTGTTCTTTCATATATTGATTTATAGCTTTTTTTAATACAGCATATTTATCAGTTTTTTCTTTAACTAATACAACAGTCTTTAAAATGTTTTGAACATGATTAACGTTATCTTTACTACCTTTAAATACACTTGGAATATCATCTTTATTAAACAAGTCACTAACTCTATGTGCTTCATATCCTAATGGAGCTGGATATTGTAATCTGTTCTTTACTAATTTTCTTGCTAAATCAAGTTGCATAGATTTATTTATATTTTTTCTATACTCTGGATATTTAACTACACTATAATTATATTTTTGTGCTGTTCTTTTAAAATCAGAAGTCTTTTCTCCAATACGAGTAAAAGTAACACCTTTAAATTGAGCAAATAAATCAGCATCATGTTTCCATGGTTTCTCTTGTGTTGTTCCTATTTGTTTAGACCATAAGAAATCTTCCATTGCTCCAAAATCTTGTATTAAATGACTTCTTATATCACGTATAGCACCAAATGTTTTTAATACATTAGTATTTTCAGCATCTATACGTTTAATACCTGCCCATATACTATTACCTAAATTAAATTTAACATTAGTAGAAACATTATTTTCAACTATATTTCCTGCTGTTGTAAATAAATCGGTTCTATTAATATGTGCTATATCTGGATTGTTAAAACTAATTCCAGCTTCATTCTCTAATATATATAATAACTTAGTAGCATCATTTCCTACATTGCTATACTTACTAGCATATGGGAATAAAGGACTATCTTTATAATTATTAAAATCAAAAGCACTTAATTGTGTATCTTTATTATAATCTTTTAATATAGTAGTAGCAGATATAGCTAATGCTTTTTTATTAGCAGCTATAGATTGTGCTTGTGCTAACAGACTAAGAGAATGTTCTCCTTGACTTATTGCTATATTACTATTAGATATATGTTTATTAAATTTATCTTCACCTAAGTTTTGTTTCATTCTTGCTAATTCTTCTTGAGTATATTTACTAACAGACCTTGGTTTACTAAAGAATTGTTTATAAGTCTTATTGCCTAATTTATCTATTAAAACATTATTTTGTTCTCCACCTGTAATAAAGTTAAGAAGCTGAACATCATCATTTAAAGCTTTTCGTCCTATATCTAACTGACTTTGATTTAAAGAATTTGTAAAAGTCTTTCTAGTTTTATCATCAACAATTTGATTAATGGATGTTTTAATTTCATTTAAGTCATTTATTAGTATCTCTGTATCTTCACCATTATTAATTTTATCTTGTAATCTACTAATTAAATCTTTTAATTTATTAGATGAAATTTCACTCATTTGTTTACCTCCATTAATTTATTATCTACATTCATTATACAAAAAAAGCTATAGTTAGACTATAGCTTATGATAGCAGTTTATGACCATGTTCATCTAAATACTTTTCTATCTCATTTTTGTTATTTTGTTTAATATCCATTTCGACATTTAAATTACCATGTGTAGTTTTATCTATACTAACATTAATTTCTTCTAATCCTAATTCTTTTAATAAATCTTCTAACTTACGTTTTATAGTAGTAGCCTTTTCATGTATATTCATTTTAGGTGCCCTAATACTTTGTTGTTCAGCAATATTCTCATCTTCAGGCCATATACCAAATTCAGTAGGAGTTAATGCTTCATTTTTAATAAGTTTAACTTTTACTACATCTAGGTTACTATCTTCATTCCAACCTTCCCAAGTAGAACTTGGTAATTGATGTTCTTTAAAATATTCTGTTAATTCAGTTTTATCTTCTACAGCCATTCCCCAAGCAGACTCTAATGCTCTTCTCATATAGTTAGGAGCAATACTTAATATTTCTGGTTTTTCTTCTTCTGGTGCTTCTAAAAATCCTTGGAAATATTCACGTTCTTTTTTAGGTAATGATACGAAAAAGTCCATAACAGGATCTCCAGGTTCATAACCATACATAGTTTTTTTAGACTGTTGATAATATGATATTGCTTTTAAAGCTAATGTAGGAATTTTTTCTACTTCTCTAAAAGATTTAATTTCATTTATCTTTTTATTAATAATCTTCATTGCTTCCTTTTTATCTTGTGGTTCTGTCTCATATTCTAAACCAGATTCTTTAAGACCTTCTTCCCACGTTTTGTCCCCTTGCTGTATAGCCCTTTTAATTACCATTAGATCTTGAGCTTCTTTAGTGCGAGCTTCACCATCCAGTTTTTTCTTATCCATATATTCTTGAACATTAAAACCTTCTTTATCCAAAGCTTGTTTAGAATAATCAGCATAAAGCTTTTGAGCTTTAATATATTTTAGCATGTCTACATATTCATTTAAATTTCTTTCCTTACGTCTATATTCAGGAATCCATCTCTTACCAGTTGATAATTCAACAGCTTTAGCATGAATAGAAGAGAAGCTAGTTAAAGCACCACCTATTACAGCACCAACAACTCTACCATAAGCAGATTTACCACCGAATAGAGAACCAGCAACTATACCCATAGCAGTAGCGAATACAGGATTTCTATTACCAGCTTTATGAAGCATAGGCATTAAGTAATCTTCAAAAGGATGTTCCCAAGAAGCGAATGATTTACCAAAGACTTCTTTACGTTCATACATTTCTAAAGGACTACGAACTTGTAATAATTTAGTATTTACAATAGTATTCATATGAGCTATTTTTTCCCAAGTTGAGCCTAATAAGATTTCAAGTTGAGAGTATCTAGCATTAATACCAGTAGGAGAATCATCAGTTTCTTTTTCAGTAGATAACCCTTTATCAAGTAATTGTTTATTAAGGTTAGTAAGGTGCATATTATCTTTATTAACAATAGAATGAATAGTTTTATAAGTATCTCTTGCTATTTGATTAGCTTCATCAAGGTCGTAGCCTATTTGAACAGAAGCACCTTCATATATAGTTTTACTTATTAGTTCTTGAGCTATTTGAGTTTCTTTTTTATTCTTATCAGTAGAAACATGAATACCAGCTAATTTAATTGGGTTATCAGGATGTTCAGCAGTCATAAAGGTATTACTATCTATAACTTTAGTAACAGTAACAGTTTCGTATTTAAGGTTAGCAGTAGCATATTTATAATTATAGAATCTATTTTTAGTTTTCTGTTCTTTAGCTTGATCTTTACTTTGTTGTATAAAAGCTTTTTGTTGTTCATCTAAAGGAAGTAAAGAAATAGTAGAAGCAACACTTTTTAAGTTTTGAGACCATGGGGCAATATCTGCTAATATTTTAAAACGTTCTACATAGTCATATAGATCTCCACGTTGTTTTTGTCCTGATTCTATTTTAGATTTAACTGTATTTCGAGCTTCCTCTAAGTTTTGCATTTGTTTATTAAACTTATCAGGATCATAATTAACTTCTTTTACTATACCTATAGGATTACGTTTATCTTCTTGATTATAATACATAACATAACCTTTAGTAAGTTTCATACTATGTAAGTATAAGTTAAGTTCAGAAGAGTGTTCTTCATTAGCATCTTTAGTTTTCATGCTTTCATATTCATTTGCTGTTACACCTTTAATAATGACTAATGATTCTTTATTAGGAGACGTAGGATCTATTATCCTAGCATCATAATGTCCTTTATAGTTAAACGTATCATCAACTATATTAGTATCACTATCTATTAATAGGTTTTTAAATTGACTTTTAAGATTATTATGTGCTTGTTTCCATGCGTGTTCAGATGATATTTTATTTAACACTTCAACATCATTATCGTGAAAGAAAGAAGAAACTAAAGTATCTTTACTCATACCAATCATAGCAGCATCTATAGGTAAGGCCATAACATCACCCATATTATTTATCTTTTCATAAGCTTCACCAGGTAATCTTATTTCACCATAAGCGTTCTTTGTGTAAGGATCGCCTACTTTAAAGTTTAAATAGTAATCAGCACCAGGAAGCCATTCAGCTTGTGTATTCTTTATAGGGTTATATTCTTGTGCTTGGTTTTTATCTTTAGGCATAAAACGTCTGTATATTTCAGAGATATCTCCACCTATACCACCTATACTTGATTCCCAAAAGGAATCAGTCATAGAAGCCATATCATAAGTAGAAGCTATTTCAGGACTCCATTCTTCATTCATAACAGGAGCAACAGTAGCACTAGTGAATCCGTATATACCACCCATTTCAGTTATATCAACACCAGTCTTTTCAAAAGGGTTAGTAGTAGGAGGTGTTTCATTCATAGGAGCTTCTGGGAAACGTTGGCCATTAAATTTATTTTTAACACCTCTAACACTTTTAGAAAGTGATTGAGTTTTAATAGCTTCATTAATAGCTCTTATATCAGCTTTACCAGGAGCTTCAACTATTTTAACACCACCACCAGTAGTAGTATATATTAAAGGAGTTACTTCTTCTTCAGGTATTAGTTTTTTATCATTTAAAGTTAAAGGTAAAGAACCAGTATGTAAAGTTTTATTATTTTCTGTAATAGCAATACTTGAGGTATTACTTTTCTCTATAGTAGTTTGAGTATCATCTATACTAACATCATTATTAATATCAGGTTGAACTACTTTACCATCAACTATACCTGAAACTGTACTACCAACTCCATATGAATTGTCTAATGGAACTAACTGATTATCTTTCCAATATTCTTCATGTAATTTTTTATCAGGATTTAATAATTGACCTATTGTAGAATTAAGTAAATGACCAAATAGAGGTATAGCTTCTAATTCTTGATAACCACCAACTATAGGATAAGGTCTATCTTTATAATGTTTTTCAGCTAACCAATTAGGATCAGTTATATAATGTTTAATAGGATTCATTTTATTATTCCAATACTCTTCTTTTGAGCCATAAAGAGTATCAGTATATTGCCAATCAGATTTCATTCTACGATACCAATTGGCTCTTGAAGATTCAACATTATTACCAGTTAAAGGAGTATTTCCTAAATCCCAATAACGGCCTTTACGAATAGTATCTTCACCACTAGTATAATAGTCTATAAGGTCTTGTTTAGATTTAGTTAAGTCTAAAGCGTTAAGACCAGGTAAGTCTGTTATTTGTTCTCCACCAGGAAGTAGTTGAGCAACTCTTTTAGATAGGTCAGTTATACCTATCAAATCTTTAAGAGAAGCAAAGTTTATTTTAGCATTAACATAAGCATCAGCAACAACATCTTTAGGTTCATGATTAGTTAAGTTTTCTAATTCATAGTTAGCAAAGTCCCATACAGCTTTACCAGCGAGGATAGGAACTATACGTTTAGTAACTAAGTTTTTATAACTATCCCAAGCATTTTTAGTAGAGTTAGAACTCATACCAACAAAAGCAGAAGCTAGACCTTCATTAAGTCTTTCAACGAAAGCAAAAGGAACAAGAGTAAGAGGTGTAACTTCTTTTAATGAATCTCTACCATGAAAGAATTGTTTAAAATAAGTATAAGAATTAGTAGATGATTTAGGATTAATTACATCACGAAGTTTAACTGAATCCTTCATAGCAAAATAGCCTTTATTAGCACCAAAAGCCATATCTAAGGTTTTAGCTTCAGCAGCACCACCATGAGTCTTTAATGGGCCATTAAACATCTTACCAAGGACAGCAGTATAAGTAGCTGGTTTAAAGAAGTTAAATTCATTACCTTCTATATCTTGAAAACCAATATCTAATTTTTTAGCAACCTTACTCCATATATTACGTATATGATCTTGTTTATCAACACTGTGAAATTCTTTTAGATTTATACCTGCCATCATACGAGAGAATCTTGCTGTTACAGAAGTTGCAGCATTAATATCTTCTAGATGAACACCAGTAGCAATTGGATCATTAAAGTTATCAGCTTTAAATACATTACCTTTAATAAAGAATAAGTTTTCTTCTATTTTCTCTTTAGTTCCAGTAACACCAAATTGAACGGTTCCTTTTTCTAATATAGAGAAAAGAGGTTTAGGCTTTTTAATTATTCTATCAGTATAGAATAGTTTCATAGGATTAATACCTATAAAAGGAACTCTGAATTCATCACTCATAGTAGTTAATGAATTACGTATAGCATTACGTGTTCCTCTTAAATCTTTTATAGTACCTTTTTCATCAATTAATAAATCTTTATCCCAATATAGGTTTTTCCATTTTTCTGTATCATATCCCATATGTTGAACTAGAGTATTTAGATCTCCACCTAAAGCTTCGGCAGTTTTCTTATCTAGTATATCATATAGGTCTTTACCTATAGTATCACCTAGTGTTAGTTTTCTATAACCAATTTGTTTAAATGATTCTGCTTGTTCTTTTGCTGTTACAGTAAATCTCTTTATTAATTCTTGGTGCATCTTATCAACAACAGGCATTGTATCATGTTCATTATAACCATGTTCAAATATAAGATTACTTTTAATAGCTTTTATATTCTTATAAGATTCTACAAATTCTGGATTAGAATATAACCAATGGGCATTAGTATCAATTGTATCAATTATATCAGATATATCAGATGATCTTGCTATACTAGTTCCTTTAGCTATATATTGTTTATTACTAGCTAATTTAGTATATTCTTTTAAATCTTTTATATCTATTTTAGTTTCTCTTATGAAATTACCTATACCTTCTTTACTTGTCATCATCTTCATCGTATCCATAAAAGTAGTTCTAAACGCAGAGTTCTTTAAATAGCCATTACTTTCAGACCATGTTTTAAGTCCTTGACTATAAGCAGAAAAATTTCCTCCTTTATACTCTCCTAGATTTTTAATAATTTTAGAGATTACTGGTTTAGCCGCTCCACTCTTTATAGCACTATATCCTAGACTACCAGTTATGGCAATAGCAAGAATCCCCCCAAGGATATCTCCAAGAGGGGATCTATTATCATTATTACTTATGTAATTATTATCATCGTTTCTTGATGGCATAATTTACCTCATTCCATTTTCGGCCTATAATAAAAGGTTTATCAATTAATTCAGGAATTGTTTTATATTCTTTATACAGAGCAAATACTGAATCATAACCTTGTTCTTCCATTTCTTTTTCTTTATCTTTCCAAGTAGGTATAATATCATTACTAGAATCCAAATCGAAGCCAGCAACAGGATGAACGCCATTTGCAATAGAAACTTTTGCTTCTAATACAGCCATAGCTTTAGCAAGGTTTTTTAATTGAAGATCCATTGCCCAAGAATCTATTTGTTCAAAAGTATATTCAGGAAAGGCTATTTTAATGATAAGAGGAATTTGAGCTTCAATATCATTTTCCACTTTATAAGTATAGTATTTAAATCTATCATGTATATCTTGTTTAGAGTCTTTATGTAATAGTGAGAATTTAAGAATTTGGTCTGCTAATATTTTAGGTAATCCAGCATCACCTTGTAATACATTATAGTTAGAAGGATAGACAATACAAGTTTGAAGTATTAGATCTTCTTCATCATATGTAGTATTTGATATTTCCTTTATACTTATATATTCAGAAGGAGTTATAGCTCTTAATATAAATTCATTATCAGATAACTTTATATAATAGAGTTCTTCATTAGGAAATACTTCTCTTGCTTTAATAGCTGCTAATTCTATATTAAGCAAGTCTAACAACCTCCTGTGGTTCATCAAATCCTGAAGCTTTCATAACTAATTCTGCTAATACCGAGATATTACCAGCAGGAGATTCCCCTATTGTTTTAGCGTTCATATCAGGCCATAATATACATTGTCTAACTATAAACTCTTCTCTTGTAATAGCATTTAAATTATCCCTACTGTTCATATCCTTATATTCAACTCTATTCATAGTTCTATATATAAATAATTCATCAGATAAAAATGCTTGAAATATCTTTGCTAATGGAAATTGCTTTTTCCATAATTGTAAGTCTTGTTCCGTAGGCCCATCTTCTACCATCTCTTTATATTCAGTTTCAGCTGGTGGTCCTAATTCATCTTCTTCTTGTTCTATATCCATATCTACCATTTCAAATTGTTCTTCAAATTGTCTCATAGATTCTAAACTCATATAATATTCTCCTCTTAATTTAAATAAACAGGATTAGAACAACATTTACCAAAAATGGAAAATTAATCAATATCCTTGGCGAAAAAATCATAAACTTCTACGATGAGGTTGTCTGGAGAGATCTCTTGAGAATAGTTTGTAATATGAACATTTCTAATAGCTTTTATCGTAGTATTAAAAGATGTATATTGATTCCCATTTATAGTTGAAGTTTCACTTTGTTCTAATGGTCCATAAGTAAAGAATACATCAAAACCTTGTGTTTGTAAAGATGCTTGATAATCCTTATTAGTTCTAGAACTAAAGAAGAATGGTTGTTGAGAGTGTTCTGAATCATTAGAAGAACGTCTTCCCCATATTTCTTTTTCATAGTTAGTAGTAACGACTTTATTCTTATCGACACCATTAACTTCAAATTCTATTTTGGATAATAAGGCATCAAATGTAGTTAAAGCATCAGCAACATATTTAGATTTAGTATTACCATTGCCTTTAATGATAATATCCTTTATACTATTCTCTTGTTGGCTTATACTACCTAATTGACCTAAATGATCAAAGACTCCACTAAGATAACCTGCTTCTCTAAAAGCTATATAGAATTTACCTTGAACAATACGTTGGCTAATAGCTACTTCTTTAAATGTTCGTGAAGCATATGAATATAATGGTTTCCTATTTTCAGTTAAAGCAAATGTTATACCTAATATTTCATCAATAAATAAATCTCCAAAATATATTTTAACATCAGCACCAGTAAAATAGGATTCAGGAAATAATTGATAATTAGTTTCTTGTAATTGCTTCTTATTATATTGAATTCCACGAGGAGTATTATACATCTTTAATTCACCATCCTATTCCTTTTCAGTCCATATAATAAATGGAGCACACATTATAGTTAAACCTGTATTAGTAAATCCATCTTCATATTGTATTACACTACTAGAAGCTAAATAAGTAAGTCCTTTATTATTTGTGTTATTAGTTTCTATATCAGTTATATTAGATAAATTGGCTATATTAATTTGACATATAGCATTCATATAATTTAATTTTTCTAAATCACCTTGAGAGTTTGTATGATTCCATTTAACATGTATTATTATTTTGTTAGTTGTTTTTGCTATTACAATATCATTATTGGTTTTAATATGAGAACCATTAATTGTTTCAGTCTTTAGTTCTATTATTTTGCTATTATAGTTATTAACAGGAGCATCACTATCAGTAGTAGCATTTAATTCATCTATTGTTTTTGGCCATCTATATTCTAATTCTACTTTAATAAGTTTAGTAGAGTTATCATCAGTTAGACCATTTAGTAAGTTACTATTTTTAGTAACAAAACGTATATCATTATAGAACTTTACAGTTTCATCTTTAGTTATAACTAAGCCTACATTAGGACTTACTATTTTCATATCTTTAAGTGAATTAACTATATCTACAGTAGAAGTATATTTAGGTTTAACAACAGTAGGATTTTGGGGAATAGTAGCTAAAGCTTCCTTTGATTGTTTAGACTTTTCATAAGTATCATCAGAAACTAAATTATCAAGAGTGAATACACCTAACAAATCATAGTCTTCACTTCTATAGTTAGTTCTAGCTTCAACTCCATTTATTGGGAGTATGTTGGAATTAACATCTATATCACGAGCTAAGAATTGGCATACATTTTCTGTAATAGCATTTTCTATAGAAACAACTTGCCCTTCATCTGTAATTTCAATACCATATATAACATAATAGGATTTAGCACCATATTCATTACCATAACTAATAATAATATCAAATAGAGGAAGCTCATCAGCTTTAAGTTTGTTTATATTTGAAAACAGATCAGGTAATTCATTTTTAATCATATTAACCCAATGATTATCATTAACAGTAAAGATTATAGTACCAGCTAAAGTACGAGATCCTCTTACTGAACCACGAGGATTAATACGGCCACAAGTTTTAACATGTGCTTTAGTTCTACTCATTGAATAACTAAGAGTAGTAACATTACCTAGAACGATATGTTTATCTGGGAATACGGCTATTGCTTGAGCATCACAGCCACTAAATGTTTTATAATATTTACTTAAATCACTAGCCATGGGTTCCTCCTCTATAAAACAATAAGGATACTAATTTCTTAGCATCCTTATATTAAAAATTAGTTTATTTACTCATATTAAATACACCTTGGAATAATGGACTTATGTTTCTTGCTATCCATGTGTAGTTCTTTTCTATATTATTAGAATCAACTGAAACTCCAGAAGCTTCGTTTAATATTTCAAGGTCATATATCTTTTGGAAAGCAGATTGTCCATATTCATTAGCGAATGTTAAAGTTACATCTAATGGTGGCATCATATCAGCATAAGTTATAAAGTCAGAACTTGATGATATATTAGTGAATCCAGCTGGAACAGTTGAAAGTCCAACAGATGCAGCAGATATATCAACAGCATTCTTTTCTGTAGCAGTTTTACTCCATTGAATCAAATCATAAGCATTTTCAAAACTTTCACTAGTTTTAACTCTTACATTACCTGCTGCTGTAAACATATTAGTTGGAGCTATTTGGTCCCATACTTCTTTAATAACTCTATGTAAAGCATCATGGTCAAAGTTCAACAATACTAAAGAACCAGCGATTCCACGTTTATTACGTGAAAATGATCTAGCATTAGGAGATCCACAGGTAAAGTTTGGCACTTTTTCTCTTTGAATAGCATATGATATTTGTTGTAATTCTCCAATTACAGTGTTTTCAAAACTAACTAGTAAGTCAGATCCTGAAAAACTTGCGTATGTTGATAATAGTTTTTTATTATCCATTGTTATTACCTCCTATTAAGATTTTTTCAAACCAACAACTATAGTAATTATTCTTGTTTCTCCAAGAGGAACTATATTTAATTCAACACTAGCATTACCTAATAGTTTATCTAAAGGATCTATTACTAAGTTGAATGTTGCTGATTGAACATCACCTTGTTCTTGTCTAGATTTAAGTTTCTTATCTATAGAAGAAGCCATAGCGTTATTATTAACTGTGCTTTGTGCAAGACCGATATAAGGTTCAGTTGCTTTATGAACATCATTTAGTATAGCACGAACAACGTTTGTATTTACAAGTCTTGAATAATCACTACCCTCTTTAGCTGCTGTTACTCCATCTGTTACAACGATACTACCATCAGATGCTCTAGTTCTAAATGTTACAAATCTTTTATTTTGTAGTCTATTTAATTGTGGGATACTATAAGAATATCTCATACCAACAATAGAATCCATTTTCTTATTAGTAGTGTTATCAGGTGTATTTACAGTAGATATAAGACCAGCATAAGCTAACGTAGCATTATCGTTATATATTCCACCTTTTTGTGTATTATAAGTTAATTCTTGTCCTGCAATTATAGAGATATAACCACCAAGGTCATAAGCTTTATTATCCATATCTTTAAGAACTGAACCGTCAAGTCTTCTCATTTCAAATATGTTAGTCATAGCTTCAAGTTCTTTAACTCTTGCTTCTATAGTAACTAAATCATTTTTAACTGGAGATTTAACTGATATAACACCATGAGTTAAGTGAACTTGTGATACTTTACCACAAAGTAGAGCTAATTCATAAGCGAAGTTATCATAATCACCAAGTAATACATCATCAGCAAAACAACCTAATGGAACTATTATATCTACCATGTAATTATCTAATACTTGGAAAGCTCCGATTTCAGTTAAATAACCTTGTGTATCTCTTTTACCAGCTAGTTTATGAAACAATTTTTGTTTGCTTAATTTGATTTCATTACAATCATCAGCAGCAGTAAATAATGTTTCACTTTTAGCAGCTAATTTAAGAGTATCTACAGCTTCATGAACTGAATTAACAAATGCTTTAACAAAGCCATTATTTGAATCACTATTTATAGCATCAACTAATTGTCCTAATGTAGGATAGTTAGAAGCTTTATATGATAATGGTAATTCTTCACTACTTGATTTCTTAGTAGATGGTTTTGTTATAATAATTTCTCTATCATCAGATGTTACTTTTACTTCTACAGTAGTTTCTTTATAAACATTTCCACCAAAAAGAGTTTCAAAGTCTACACTATAAGTTCCATTACTTTGAACTTTGTTATATATGTAGTTTAATTTTACTGAATCACCAGTAGTAAATGAAGATGTATCAATAACAACATTTTTGTTGTGTATATCTAATGTATAAACATCATCATTTAGTATATATCTACCATCAATATATAATTGGAAATCATCAACTGATAGTGGAGTTTGTTCAAGTTCAATGTCTTGTAAATTAGTATTATATACTATTTCACATTTATTATAAGTTCCTGCTTCTATTTCAGGTGTAAAAGTTAATACAGTTGAATAGTGGCCAAGAAAATGTGTGCTATTACTAGTTGTTTGGTTAAATGCTACAGTATAATCTCTTCCTAAAACTAATGTTTTATTACTGTTTAATACTGTATCTCCATCAACATCATGACCAATAGTATCTTTCATAATAACTGAAATACTACCTACTGGAGTGCTGTATAATTGACAGTTATCCCATTTAGATGTTCTTTCAGGTGTTTCAACTATTTCTTGTAATGTTGTAATAGCAAGATTATTAACACCATCAGTATCTTGTCTTATTACTGTTTCAGTAGTAGTAGTTTCAGGTGTAGTTAGAAGAGAAGTTGAAACTGTTTTACCACTTATTCTCATCATTCTAATATCTCTACAACCAGCTTTATAAAGTTGATTAAAAGCTTCTGAAAGGGTACCTCAATTGCGTGTCCATGTT
>Ga0114964_10001982_pt1 | contig 14633 bp, 13 predicted proteins | sample C_131016_MF_Meta_FD_92638 | JGI IMG/M metagenome (GOLD analysis project Ga0114964, IMG submission 92638) | Freshwater microbial communities from Lake Croche, Canada to study carbon cycling - C_131016_MF_MetaG | ecosystem: Environmental > Aquatic > Freshwater > Lake | place: Lake Croche, Canada... | reverse complement strand
TCAGAGCGGTGACCCTGACGGCGACGGTAGCCAGTCTTGTTCTTGTAGCGCAAGATTTCGATTTTTGGACCGCGGTTGTGTTCAACAACCTCAGCAGTCACAACAAAACTTGCAAGCTCATTTTCACCTGAAGTGACCTTGTCACCATCAACGACCAGCAAGGTTTTCAAAGTCAAGGTTTCCCCTGGCTTGGCACCAACACGGTCAAGGCTAATCAGGTCGCCAACGGCAACTTTCTCCTGGCGTCCACCAGCACGAACGATCGCGTACACGATGCATCTCCTTGATTTCACTGCTTATGAGGAAAATCCCTCAGGCGTAAGCCTCATAAGACTACGGATTAATAGGGGTTTGGGTCAAACTGAGACTAGGAACCTAGTCTCGGAATGGGTGTCTAGGACTAGAAACCTAGGCTGTCAATGGGTGGTGGCGGTTCAAACATTTCCAGAACTACCCGTTTCCGGCCACGTGATTTGATTAATTTTGAGGCTTTATTGCCCGAATCATTGCCACTTTCAGCAACATTTGTGGCCTCGGCATCATTCTGTTTGGAATTACGCCTCGATTTCGCGGCCTTGGTACTCGTTTCAGCCTGTGGTGCAGCCTTTTCGTGCGTGTGAGTTCCAGTGGAAATCACAACACCTCGACCATTGCAAGCATCACAAGAGCTACTGAATACTTCGAGCAAGCCGGCACCGATGCGCTTACGCGTCATTTGTACCAGCCCTAATGAAGTTACTTCAGCAACTTGATGCTTGGTGCGATCTCGACCGAGGCACTCAATGAGGCGACGAATCACTTGATCACGATTGCTTTCCAAAGTCATGTCAATGAAGTCGATGACGATGATGCCACCAATATCACGGAGACGGAGTTGGCGAACAATTTCTTCGGCAGCTTCCAAGTTGTTCTTGGTCACGGTCTGCTCTAGGTTTCCACCCTGGCCAATGAACTTTCCGGTGTTCACGTCAACAACGGTCATAGCTTCGGTGCGGTCAATAACAAGTGAGCCACCCGAAGGCAGGAATACCTTGCGATCCAGAGCCTTCGAAAGCTGCTCATCAATGCGGTACTGCGCAAATACATCCTCGGTGCCGACATGTTTTTCCAAACGGTCCGCAAGATCTGGAGCGACATAAGTGACATACGGATGCACAATGTCCCAAGCGTCCTCGCCTGAAACGATGAGTTTTTTGACATCTTCGTTGAAAATATCGCGCACTACCTTGATGGAAATGTCTGGCTCACCGTAGAGCATGCTTGGTGCGCTGGCAGTCTTCGACTTGGCTTCAATGTCTTCCCACTGGGCAGCCAATCGAGCCACATCTGTGCGCAACTCCTCCTCAGAAGCGCCTTCTGAAGCGGTACGGACAATTACGCCAGCATCTTCAGGTACGACCTGACGCAAAATTGACTTCAAGCGAGCACGCTCGCGATCAGGGAGTTTGCGTGAGATGCCGGTCATCGGGTTATTCGGTACATAGACCAAGAAGCGACCAGGCATCGAAATCTGACTTGTCAGACGGGCACCTTTTTGGCCGACCGGGTCTTTGGTGACCTGGACGAGAACGGTGTCGCCAGATTTGAGCGCAGTTTCGATGCGCTTTGGTTGTCCGTCAAGGCCGGCCGTGTCCCAGTTGACTTCACCGGCATACAGCACAGCGTTGCGCCCCTTGCCGATGTCAACGAAGGCCGCTTCCATACCTGGCAGAACGTTCTGAACTCGTCCCAAGTAGACGTTGCCAATCAACGAGCCACTGCTGGACTGGTTAATGTAATGCTCCACAAGAATGCCGTCTTCAAGAACAGCAATCTGGGTGCGATCGCCCTTTTGACGCACGACCATAACGCGTTCGATGTTTTCACGTCGAGCGAGGAATTCTGCTTCACTCAGAATTGGAGAGCGTCGACGATTGTTATCGCGACCGTCACGTCGGCGATTGCGCTTGGCATCTACGCGAGTCGAATTTGAGTCGTTATCTTGTCCGTCGCGATTACGCGTGCGACTGCGGCGACGAGGTGAACCAGATTCAGCATCCTCTTCCCCATTGGCCGAGTCGTCGCCGGAACGCTCTTCGACATCATCTTGAACGTCATCATCGCCATCTGCATCAGGGCCACTGTTGTTACGAGACTTGTTGCGATTACGGCCGCCACGACGGTTACGGCGACGCCCTCCGCGGGCATCTCCTTCACCACGCTCATCTTGGCCGCTGTCATTACCTTCGCTGGTATCTGTTGCGGCGGGAACTTCCTCAGTGACCGCAGAGTCCTGCGAATCCGTCTCTTTACGGTTATTGCCGCGCTTGGCAGTCTGGGTACTCGTCTTAGATGCCTTAGCTGGCGCCTTAGTCGGTGTATCTGAGGTTTCGTCAACTTCAGTGGCAACTGGCTTGGAGCGAGATACCTTCTTGGCTGGAGCTACGGCTGCTGGAGCCTGGAAAATTGGGATGGCTACTGCGGCTTTTCTCGCTGGCCGCTTGGCTGGCTTATCAGATTCAGGAGATGCCGCGTCCGTCGAACTTTCAGCCTTGTCCACAGATAACTTCGGTGCAGCGCTCTTGACCGCGACCTTCTTTGCCGGCTTGTCAGAAGCAGTGGTCAAGGTCTCTGAACCAGCAGTTGCCTTCTTCACCGGCGCCTTGCGAACTTTTGGTTCAGCGACTTTCTCAGCAGCTGCAGGAGCATCTACTTGAGGTGGACCTGCTGGCCGACCGGCTGCACGACGACGTGGCCTCGTTGCAGCAGCATCGCTCGCATTTACTTGTGTTGAATCATTCTCCGACATGTATGTCGTCTCCTATCGCAACCCACCTCGCACGCGTGCGATGGTGAGCGTTCACCCACGCTCTCGAGAGAGCGCATAAGCCTATGTTGCGACGGTGTCGGGCTCAGGCTTGAGTGGCGATCCGATCAGGGGTGAATGGATCACCTACGGACCAGCCATCTTCAAGCAGGGGACCCTGCGCCAAGCGTGTAATCCGTGAAGGAACTTTCGGCGCGAGATCCGCAACCTTTTTGAGAGCTGCCAGAACATCGTCGGGTCGAACGGATGGAACTCCATGTCGAACGACTACTTGAAGTATTGCACACTCTTGGCCCTGAGTGACGTCAGCACGAATTACGGCAAGTCGTGCATCAAAGGTACGGGCGCCGTTCTTCGTCATCCGCTCGACTAAAACTTCTTGTTCTGCAAGGAATTTCTCAACGGCAGCGTCAAGGTCTGCAAAACTCACGTCCGGGAGTTCTATCCGCCAATGGCTCGCCTCTAGACGATTCACAAAATCTGGAGTGTGAACTTCAACAACATCAATGATGTCTAGTCCCGGCGGCAATACTCGGTCGAGGACTTCACGCAGTTTGACTGGGTCACAGGCCCGCACGACGCCAATTTCCACATATTCAGCTTCACTCGCAACTCCGGTAGGAGCAGCATTTGCATAGGAAATCTTAGGATGCGGTGAGAATCCTGCACTGTAAGCCATCGGAACATGAGCCCTGCGTAATGCGCGCTCGAATGCACGTTGGAAGTCGCGATGTGAAGTGAATCGCAGCGGCCCACGCTTTGCGTGCTGAATGCGCAGCTTTTGGACGGCAGGAATTAATTCGCGACCGGGATCGCGACTAGCCATTTGAGCCACTCGCAACAGTTACCAGCGAAGGAATCGTCGGCATAGGCAACATCACCGTATTGGTTGGGCCAATCTGGATTTCGGTACCCATGTGGTCACATACACCACAATCAAAGCACGGCGTCCAACGGCAGTCTTCGACTTCAACTTCCGCCAGGGCATCCTGCCAGTCTTCCCACAACCACTCTTTGTCTAGACCGGAATCTAAATGGTCCCAAGGGAGAACTTCAGAAAGTTCGCGTTCACGAATGGTGTACCAGTCAACGTCGACAGGTAGATCAGCAAGCGCTACTTCGGCGGCTTTCATCCAGTTGTCATAGCTGAAGTGCTCGCTCCAGCCATCAAAGCGGGCACCGTCACGCCATACCTGTTCAATGACTCGTCCCACCCGACGATCGCCACGAGAGAGCAAGCCTTCTACGACGCCCGGCTTGCCATCGTGGTAGCGCACGCCAATGGACTTGCCCATGGCACGATCATCACGAATAGCATCACGGAGTTTCTTCAGGCGGGCATCGGTAGTTACGTGATCCAGCTGTGCAGCCCACTGGAATGGTGTGTGCGGCTTTGGCACAAAGCCACCGATGGACACTGTGCAGCGGATGTCTTTACGTCCAGAAGCCTCACGACCAGCCTTGATAACTTCATGCGCAAGACGCGCAATCTGCAACACATCTTCGTCAGTTTCGGTGGGCAGACCACACATAAAGTACAACTTCACTTGACGCCAACCCGCAGCATAGGCTGCCGTTACTGTGCGAATGAGGTCTTCCTCGGTCACCATCTTGTTGATGACCTTGCGAATGCGTTCGCTGCCACCTTCTGGGGCAAACGTCAAACCGCTTCGACGACCATTGCGCGAAAGTTCATTGGCCAGGTCAATGTTGAAGGCATCAACGCGCGTGCTTGGCAATGACAAAGCGGTCTGTGAATCTTCGTACTGGTCGGCCAGACCTTTAGCAATGTCTGCAATCTCGCTGTGGTCAGCGCTAGATAGTGACAGCAGACCAATCTCTTCGTAACCCGTCTTTTCCAGACCATTAGCAACCATTTCGGCAATTGTGGTCTTGGAACGCTCGCGCACCGGACGAGTAATCATGCCCGCCTGACAGAAGCGACAGCCACGAGTGCAGCCACGGAAGATTTCGACACTCATGCGCTCATGAACACTTTCGGCCAGTGGCACAAGCGGCGCCTTTGGATATGGCCATTCGTCTAGATTCGAGACCGTGTGCTTGGCGACTCGGAAAGGCACGCCTGGTTGATTCGGAGCTACACGCCGAATGCGACCATCTTCGAGGTACTCAACGTCGTAGAACCGTGGCACATAAACCACACCCGACTTTGCCAGGCGCAGAAGAAGTTCATGACGGCCGCCAACACTGCCACCACGCTTGAAATCAGCGACGATGTCAGTTATCGCAAGTACCGCCTGCTCGCCATCGCCAATAACGGCACAGTCAATAAAGTCTGCAATCGCCTCAGGATTGAAAGCAGCGTGTCCACCAGCAACAACTAGCGGATGCGTCTCATCGCGATCAACCGCATGAATAGGCACGCCTGCAAGGTCGATAGCAGTAAGCATGTTGGTGTAGCCGAGTTCAGTCGCAAACGAGAGGCCGAATAAGTCAAAAGCTCCGACTGGTCGGTGGGTTTCTAGCGTGAACTGAGAAACGTTGTTTTCACGCATCAAGGCTTCGAGGTCTGGCCAGACAGCGTAAGTGCGCTCACACAAAGTGTCTTGACGCTCATTGAGTACTTCGTACAGAATCTGAACGCCTTGGTTGGGAATGCCAACTTCATAAGCATCTGGATACATCAGGACCCAGCGAACCGTCACATCGTCCCAGGGCTTAACAACAGCATTGAGTTCGCCACCGACGTACTGAACTGGTTTCTGAACTAGTGGCAACAACTGTTCCAGAGCGGGAAAAACTGACTGGATTGGCATGATGGCTTCCTAAAGGTTGGGGAAGAATAATGCGATCTCACGAGCTGCAGATTCAGGTGAATCCGAGCCGTGCGACACATTGAGTTGCATTTCCGTAGCAAAGTCACCACGAATTGTGCCTAGTGGCGCGTTAACTGGATTGGTCGCACCCATCATTGAACGCCACTGACTGATAGCTTCATGACCCTCAATAACGCCGGCAACCAAAGGCCCGCTGGTGATGAACTCGACCAGAGACTCAAAAAACGGCTTGCCTTCGTGTTCGCCATAATGCGCCGTGGCAGTCGCACGATCAAGAGTGCGCAACTCTAGAGCAACAATGGAGAAACCCTTACGTTCAATTCGGGCTAACACTTCGCCCACAAGACCACGGGCTACACCATCAGGCTTAATAAGAATCAATGTGCGTTCAGACATGCGCACTAGTCTATGGCGAAACTTACGAAGGTGAGTCGCTACTGGCAGCCTGACTGGCTCTCGCGGCGATAGCGGCATCGGTCTTAGCAGACAAGTCGATAGCGAGTAGCCAAATGATCAAGAACAAAATGCCGGGAAAGAGCATGGGCCGGACTGCGATGCCCGTGCCGATGACAATCAGCTGAACAGTAAGACCGGTCGTGATAGCCGTTCGTCGATCTCGACGAACCCCGCCGACTGCGAGAATGCACAGCAGTATGAGAGCAAGTGACGTCCAAATCGCATGAGACTTTGACACATGATTCATGATTACTGCTACTGGAACAGTCAGGCCAATGACGATTGCCTGAAACACCAGAATTGCACTTCCCATTACCTTCATAGCGCTTCCCTACGCTTCCATACGGCCCATGAGTGCACGCCCTTGAGCAGCCGTGACCACCGAGCCTGTGACCACAACGCCAATGCCCGTTGAGCCTGAAGCGTCTGCAATCTCAATGGCTTGATCAAGAGCAGCACTCATACGCGGGGCAAGGTGAACTCGGTCTTCGCCAAAAATCTGTTCAGCCAGCTCATACAATTCATCGGCAAGCATGGCCCGAGGAGTGCCATTGGATGTGAGAACCACCTCATTGAGAACTGGCTCGAGTGCGCGCAACACCCCAACTACATCCTTATCGCCCATAACTGAGACAACACCGACGACAAAGTCGAATGTGAAGGACTCTTGAAGTGCTAGAGCCAAGATTTGAGCACCGTGCGGGTTGTGTGCTGCATCAACGATCACCGTGGGACTACGTCGCACAACTTCGAGACGACCTGGCGACTGAACATTGGCAAAACCGCGCTGGATGGCATCAAGGTTGAGCTGGTGAGTTCCGCCAAAGAATGACTCAACCGCTGCTAGCGCAACTGAAGCATTCATAGCCATGTGCGGGCCGAAGAGTGGCAACACAATTTCTGGATAGCTACCGTTAATTCCCTCGAGACTTATGACTTGGCCACCAACAGCGAGCTGTCGGTCATTGACCTTGAATTCTTCACCCTGGCGAGCCACAATGGCGCCAACATCAATCGCCCGCTTGAGCAGGACTTCGGCAGCCTCAAGTGTTTGATTCGCAAGCACGGCGATCGCACCAGACTTGATGATGCCGGCCTTTTCCTCGGCAATGAGTTCAATAGTGTCACCCAGATACTCAGCATGATCAATGCCGATTGGTGTGACAACACTCACTGCTGGCTGCACCACATTAGTGGCATCCCATGAGCCACCCATGCCCACCTCGATGATGGCGACATCGACTGGTGCATCGGCAAAGATGCTGAAGGCCAATCCTGTGAGCACTTCAAAGTACGACATGGCCGGCCCGCCGTCAGCAATGCTCTCGGCATCAACCATTGCGATGAACGGTTCGATTTCGTCGTACGCGTCGACAAACCTCTTAGCCTCAACTGCATCTCCATTTAGGCGGATGCGCTCAGTGATGCTGTGAAGGTGTGGACTCGTGGTTAGTCCGGTATTCAAGCCGAGTTCGCGCAACACCGACTCAATCATTCGGGCAGTTGATGTCTTGCCATTCGTTCCAGTGACATGAATGACTGGGTATGCCAGTTGAGGGTCACCGAGGAAGTCCATAAGGCGACTGATGCGTGTCAGGCTGGGTTCAATCTTCGTCTCGGGCCAGCGGGCGTTGAGTAACTCTTCAATTTGAGCAAAAGCACTCAGCGCGCTGAGTCGTTCATCTGCCAGATCCTGCTCCGAGTCCGCTACCTGCTCTGAATCCAGTTCCTCATCTTCATCAACTTCGGCTGAGAGTTCCCCACTCAGATAGTTGTGAAGGTAGTCCTCGCGCCCATCACGGAACTGGTTGTCGAGATTGTCGCCTTCATAGTCAAAGTTGCTATCGCGACCATCACGAGATTCCACAAACACGCCCTATCCATAGTTAACTGAACTTTTTTAGTCTCGCCTACATTGAGCCTAGACGGAAATCTACTGAATCAAATCCTGCATTGCATCGACACTACTTGCGAGCTGGGCAGCAAAACCGCGCGACTCAAACGTGACGGATTGGCCTTCATAGCCCGGCAGTTCACTCGCTTGCTGCATAGCCTGAGTCCATGACTGTGGGTCAACACTTTTGACGGCAATATCCCCGTTGACATGGAACTCGCTCAGTCCAGGCAGATCTGTGTAAATCACCCGAGCGCCACACTGTTGTGCCAGTACCTGAACACCACTTTGAGAAGCCGTGCGGTATGGCAGCAGAACATAAGCCACCTTCGAGAGCATCAAGGCAATCTCTTCCCACTCATAGCCACCTGAATGCCACACCAGGGATCCATCCTCGAACGGCGCCTTGTCGCTGCCCATGCGATGCCACACCTGAAGTGGATGTGCCTGTCGAGTGGCATCAGGCAAAGCACGCCAAGCATCAATGCCAATGTCAAAACCTTTGTAGTAGGACCAGCGCCCAACGAGCGCAAAGCCAGAACGCGCACTTGACGGATCAGGCACGAGGGAATCTGGCATCTCAGAGATGAGCGGCCACACATAGGACGGCTGCTGCGGGCGTATGCCGAGATCTTTTGCTTCTTGCAAAGCCGCGCGACTGTAGTAGATAGTGCCGTCCATGCCCATGTTTTGAATGGTCGAGACTAACTTCCGCAGGCCTGTGCGCGTGTGGTTGGCATCATGCGGAGACGGATCGTGGATCGAACCGACTAGTGGAACGCCAAACAAGCGAGCTGCCCACCACACCGGATGCGAGTACACGTCCTCGACGACAATGACATCAGGTTTGAATGCCTTGAGTCGCTTACGTGCCTTCAGAATGGACTTGATACTCGGAACGAGCCCCACTTGAGTAGCCAGTACCTCAGCGACTTGGTCGTATTGTCCACCAGCAAAATGACGCTCACTTGTGATGAGCAGGACCTCGTGACCTAGCTTCTCAAGTTCATTGCCATACAAGTGGCCAAGCGTTCTAAACCATGGCCAGACAATTGCGATGCGCACGTGCACTCTCCTGACTTGATTGGCCTCAACTTGACTGTCGACTACTGCACGTCACTCCAGTCAACGTATCGACAGAGACGCTTACAAACCTAATAGCTTGGCTTGCTTATCGAAACCTGGAATAGCTTCTCGAACTTGCTCAAAAGTACCCGTAGCGAGAATGCGACCATCTTCGAGGTACACGACTTTGTCAGCACGACGCACAGTCGCAAGTCGATGCGCGATGGTAACTAGAGTCACACTGCCCGCGAGAGCCAAGAGCACCTGGTTAATGGTGTGCTCGGTCTCAGCATCAAGGGCACTTGTTGCCTCATCGAGCACTAGGAGTTTTGGACGGGTGTACAAGGCCCGTGCCAAACCCAGTCGCTGACGTTGGCCACCACTGAGTCGAACTCCTCGCTCGCCTACTGGCGAATCAAGAGTTAGACCGTCTGCCTTGATGAATTCGGCAAGGCTCGCTTGCTCCAGCGCTTCCCATACTCGAACATCATCGATGTCTTCTTCGTCAAGACCAATAGCAACGTTGCGACGAATTGAGCCATCCATAAGTCCCACGGTCTGGGGCACGTAACCGATTGCACCTGGCCAGACCTTGACTGCTTGAGAAGGTTTCACTCCACTGATGTGAGCCGTGCCATGATCAGGCTGAATCACTCCGAGCAAAATATCAGCAATTGTTGACTTGCCAGCGCCTGACGGACCAACAATCGCAAGTGACTCGCCTGGTGTCACCGAGAAACTAACCTCGCTCAGAGCTGGCTGATCCCGCTCTGGATAGGTCACAGTAATGCCACTTAATTCAACAACCGAGCTGAACTCGTGCAAGTCAGAACCTAAATCGTCTGAACCATGAAGTTTGCGAAGCGCCGCTAAGCGAGCGTCTTCCGCTTGGAGATCACTAAGAAGCCGGAAAGCTGCCTCGCGAGTTCCTGCAATCGTACGAATTCGGAGGAAGCCTGCTTGTAAGCGCAACAATGACGGCATCACACGAGTGCCAGCTGTGAGGAACAGAGCAAGAGTCGTCACAGCGGTATTCAAATCATTAGTAAGGAATTCAATACCGCCGAGCAATGAAGCACCAAGCATCAGTGCCACGTCAAGTGCATATTTCGGAATGTAACCGATGTATTGAAGTTCAGACGTTGATGATGTGGAGGTAATGCGAATGTTCGCTACACCATCGATGTAATAGTCCATTTTGTCGGCCACAGTAATTTCGCGATAAGAGCCGATGGCTTCCTGAACGAACTTGGTACTCGAGATTTCCGCTGTTGTGCGAGCGCGGGAAGCTCGGAATGTCCAAGAGCCCAGACCTTTTTGAATAATGAAGGCTATGACGCCAAAATACACCATTGCGCCGAGTGTCGTCATCGGAGCGATGATCAGGAGCGCTGTTGTAAGGACGGCAAGCAAGGCGACTTCGCAGGCGATTACAACTGCTGGTCCGAGAGTCTCACCAACTGCAGCAGCCACACCGGCCGCCAAGGCGTAGGAGGCTTCCTGGCTCGATCGTGCCTGCACAAATAGCAAAGAGTGCTTAAACATGCGACGGGTTAGCGAAGCTGACATGCTGGCACTGCGCGAGGCCAAGAAGCGCAAAGTTTTTCGCAACAGCCACAGCGCAACAACGCCTTTCAAAATGAACATGGCGGTTGCCGTCAGCGCGACGACACCAATAACTTTAGCTTGACCCAAATCGCCTAAATGGAATACCCTCAACACTTTTTGGGCAGTTGGCGAAGGGTCAATGTGCTGTAAGTAACTCAACGACAACAGGCCGGTGAGACCGAGAGTAAATACTCCCACCAAATCAAAGAGTGCTGTAGACATTTGAGCAATAGTGATGGCAATGTAGCGCTTTCGGTCGCGTGGACTCAGCAGCTGCAACGACCGTTTAACAATCTGCCAAATTCCCATTAAGCAAGCCAGCCATTCAGATGTTCGCCTCAGAGGCGGTTGATGTGTGCCCCAAAAGAATACCGCTTCAATCCAGAAGCAAACGCCAAGCCCATGTGTTACTGCATGTCAATGATGTGGGCTTTATATTGCAGTCTCGTCTCGTGAAACTACGCGACAGTAGCTGACTTGCGCAGCACCACTACATCCTTGAGTCTGGTTAGTTCGTCCCGAAACTCACTTTCAACGCCTTCATGAAGCACGAGTTCAGCGAGCATGTGAGTCGAGGAGTACACCTGCATTCGCCAGGGATCTGCCATCGTGTCCGCCTGAGGATCTGACAAATCAACCAATCGCGCTACTGAGGCATCCAGGCACATGTCTATGGGCAGGCGATCAGAGGCAAAGAGCGCCAAAGCATCGGCCAATTTATGATTCCACTGTGGAATGACCCGTAGCCCTTTTGGTCTATCGGTCAACAGCCAGACCGGTCGACCATAATCCACCAAGGCAAGCCTCTTGCTAGAAATCGTCATCGTGGCTAGAAGATCACTCATGCATGCAAGTTAACCCATGACCATGACAGCATGCGGGAGTTTCTCAACTCTCACGGTTGAGGAGAAGCAAGTTCACGAGATATTTCCGCTCCTGACCTGCAGGTAATGCGTTTCGCCAAAATTGCCACATGAAAATGTGAGCAAGTTGAGGGAACAACTGACCCCATAGAAAAACTATTCGTCCGAGGTTCAAGCGCTCACTGTTCAAGCATTTACTGCATGATTTCATTCAAAACTCGCTGAGAAGTACGACAGTTGCTGAGACACATGACCAAACAAGTAGACGAGTGTCTAAGAAAATCGCTACACTCAGAAAACATAGCCACTACTTACTGGTGGCTCATGTCATCGGAGTCATTTCACATGTCAGACAAAAAAGTCACATCAAGCGATGCCAGCGCACAAGAAACAAGTCGGACCGGCATTCATCCACTAGAACGACTTGAAGACGGTGTTGAGACGCTCCTGTTTGCATCTCGATGGATTTTGGCTCCGCTTTACTTAGGTCTGGCAGCGAGCCTCGCGTGCCTGTCATACAAGTTCATTGAAACCTTCATCCAGATGATGCAGACGATTAAGTCAAGCGACTTGCATGCAATCACTCTGCAGGTTTTGGAACTGCTCGACATCACGCTGCTTGGCAACTTGATGCTCATCATGATTTTTAGTGGTTACGAAAACTTCGTCTCTAAAATCGGGGCGGCAGAAGAATCTGAAGATCGTCCGTCGTGGATGGGCAAAGTTGACTATTCAGGTCTGAAAATCAAGCTCATTGGTTCCCTCGTCGCGATTTCGGTCATCGAATTGCTCAAAGACTTCATGGAGACAGAACACCTCAATCCTGAACTTGAGCGCTGGCGTGTGGCAATCCACCTCACTTTCGTGTTCTCCGGCGTACTGTTTGCCGTCATGGACTACATCGCAGACAAGCGCCACTCCATTGAACTTGATGCGGAAGTAAAGCACCTTGAAATTGCAAAGCTCGCTGCAGAATTTGAGCAGTTCAAGAAGTCACTAGCAGCCGAATAGGCAGTAGCGCTCGCTGAGCGTCAGCCGTTACGTTGCAGGCTTTAACTTTCAGGCTGTAAGTGTCAGTGGCAAACCATAATGTGCAGTCATTGCATTGCGTCGAGTCAATGCCACTATGACTGAGCAGGTGAGTTGTGACTGAATCGCCATTTCTTGATGTGCCGGCGGAACGCATTGTCGCTATGAACCGCCTGGCGTTGGCCATTCATGATCTGTATCCAGTGTCCCTCGGTCATACGCTGATTGTCACGCGCCGGGTGGTTGAAACCTGGTGGGATGCAACCGGCGCCGAAAAGGCGGCCATCATGGATCTGGTTGATCATGTGAAAGTTTTACTTGATACGCAGTTTCAACCAGATGGTTACAACGTTGGTTTCAATGCGGGACCATTGTCGGGTCAGACCGTTCCACATCTACATGTACACGTTATTCCGCGATACCGTGGCGATGTAACAGATCCTCGCGGTGGAATTCGTCATGTGATTCCGGATAAGGCTAAGTATTGGAGTGACCATGAGTAGCGAGTCAGCAATTGAACTTGGTCAGCACATCACTGCCCTACTAACTTCTGGCAAACGCACGACGACCTATAAATTTGCTCTCGCGATGGCGCTCATGGATTATTCAATTGAGCACCTACCAAACGATCCAAAGGCGCCATTGACGGTCTCGATTAAAAAGCTGGCTGACTATGTCATCGGGTACTACTGGAATCAGGTGGACGCATACGACGAAGAAGTTCAACACCTGTTTCATGGCACTGGCAGCAATGCCGCGATTCCCAGTTGGATTCGAGATTTCAAAAAATCACACCCGCAATTCAGCACCGCTGCTACTGCAAGAGAAAAATCTTCTGACTATGCAGCGCTGGGGATCAAAGTAGCCAGAGCGCTAGCAAAGTTTCCTATTACCCACCTGCAGACACCACTCAAAGCCAGTACCTACAGCGAGAACATTCTTTACACTCTCCCTTGGCCAGCTGACAAATTCTCGATGCCGGCACTGAATTCTTGTCACTGGGAAATCACGCTTCACCCTGGCGTTGCTTGGGGCTTCGCCCATCTTTCACAATTGCTACGCCCATTTATTGAGTTGCAGTGGCAGCATGACATCGTTCGCTTCAACTCAACTCATCTCAAGACAGACCGACTCAACGAGTTCTTGTGGGGTGCCAGTCGGGTCAACTGTGCTGTGCTCGCACCTGATCTAACGGAACTACAAGCCGGTCGATGCTTCTACTGCCAGAAGAAACTGCGTTCGTCCGACACTCATGTGGATCACGTACTTCCTTGGTCAAGGTTCTGGATTGATGGAGTGAGCAACCTCGTTGCCGCTGACATGACTTGCAACATCAACAAGTCTGACAGCCTGCCAATTCAGGAGCACGTACATGGGGCGCTCAGTCGCGATGTGAACGATCTGGTGAGTATCGCCACAAAACGCAACTTCGCAGTAATGCTGGATTCAACCAAAGCGGTTGCAACTAACCTCTACAAGATCACGCCGACTGGCACGCCGCTGTGGCGTGCATACAAGGATGACTACCAGCCCCACGTCACAACCGCCTAGCCACGCGTGCGGCTACTGCATTGGGAATGATGACTGATATTCAGATGGACATGTGACTCAGTACTGAGACGAGTCAGGACTTAACTTTTCATATGGAGGCTATGCGACTTGGCCTTCGCCGAGACCAAGATCTGCGCGCCACCTAAAGATGGTGCGCTGATCTTTGTCATACTTTGTTGCGAGTTGAGCCGCTGTCATCGGCCCGCGTAGATCTGTGATGCGCTCGATTTCACGCATCCGATCTTCGACTGTGACTAGTGGTGCTCCGCCACGTAGCTTCTTGCGTTCTTTTGGAGTGGTTCCTCCCCACACTCCCTGGGGTTCATTACTGACTGCCCATTCGAGGCACATCTGTCGCACGGGGCACTCGGCGCAGATTTTCTTAGCCATCTGGATCGCTTCCAGGGATTCGCCGTCAAACCAGACGGGATTTTGATTTCGGCACTTTCCGCTGACATCAAGTTCAGCTGGGCGTGCGGTGGGGCGCAGTAGATCAGCAATGTTTAGGGCTTTGGACAATATGTATTCCTCTCATTCTTTTGGGTTGCTCATTCTTGGTGGGG
>Ga0114964_10001978_pt1 | contig 14648 bp, 10 predicted proteins | sample C_131016_MF_Meta_FD_92638 | JGI IMG/M metagenome (GOLD analysis project Ga0114964, IMG submission 92638) | Freshwater microbial communities from Lake Croche, Canada to study carbon cycling - C_131016_MF_MetaG | ecosystem: Environmental > Aquatic > Freshwater > Lake | place: Lake Croche, Canada... | reverse complement strand
CGCATACTTGAAGATGATGATGAACCTAAATAGAGCAACGAGTGCTGCACATGCAAACCGCACTTATTTATAGCGCACTCCTGATGGGGGTTGCAGGTGGCCCACACTGTGTCGCCATGTGTGGCGCCGCCTGCGCCAGCTTCAATCAGTCTACAACCCAGCCTTACGCCATACATCTCTATCATCTAGGGCGCTTATGCGGTTATGCCACAATGGGGGCAATTGCAACGTTTGCTATTCGAAGTATTGCTTGGCTTTCAAGCTATAGTGCCGTGCTACATCCGCTATGGACGTTCTTTCATGTCTTGGTGTTTTTCTGGGGGCTAATGATGCTGATTTATGCGCGGCAGCCCATTTGGGTGGATAGAGCTGGCCACAATATCTGGCAACATGTTAAAAAACTCAGCCTACGTTCTGGTGGCCATTTTTACATTGGAATGCTATGGGCGTTAATGCCCTGCGGTCTGCTCTACTCAGCTTTAATTATTGCTTCATTTAACGGCAATCCACTTGGCGGTGCGCTTAGCATGGCAGCCTTTGCGCTTGGCTCTAGTGTGTCTTTATTTTTTGCACCATGGTTATGGTTAAAACTGAAAACCAATATGGTTGAGCCCTATGGTATGCGCTTGGCAGGCTTATTATTAAGTAGTGCCAGTGCTTGGGCAATTTGGATGGAGCTTACCCAGCATAGTAAAGTGTGGTGCTTGTAAGTCACAAGCCTAGCAATAAAAACCCTTCATCCACAGTGTTCCATGCTAAATAAGTCTTACCTTGAAATCCCACTAGCTGCGGATAATCTGTTTTCCCCATGCTGGCGGCTAACACCTTAGCATCCTGCCAACTTCGCCCGCCGTCATCCGAAAACATCCCTACAATACTCTGGTGCGCCATGTTGTTCTTAAGTTCGATTTCACGCCACACCAACCACACTTGATCGCCCATAGCCAACAGCGCAGGATGTCCAGCCTGATTCTTATTATTACCAAATTTTTTCGGCGGAGATGAGGCCCATGCCACGCCGTCCATGCGACTGTAATAAAGTCCTGGCTTTTTGTCGTTGCCGTCAAAATAGGCCATATGGTAGCCCCACCAGTCCTTACCCTCACCCCCGCTCGCAATCGCAGCACCATGGTGCGGACAACCGTCTATCTGCCAGTGGCCGAAAGTCGCGCGTTTTAACATAGGGGGTGAAATCGGTTGGCCGGACTTAGTGAGTTGTGGGATTTCTGCCAGCATATGGTCGCGCTCGCTACCAGCAAACACATGGCGCCACATGGCAACCACAGAACCATCTGGCTTATTTGTAGTTACAATACGACAACACTCACAACTACTATCTGCTAGTTTTTGCTCAAGACTAAAGCTTGCACCTTTATTACTAGAAACAGCATAGTAAATCGCCGCGCCATCATAAGGTTTATTGGCAATTTTAGCGGCAATTAAGTCGCGCTTATCCACCCACGTGACGGTAACGTTACCATTGGGCGAGACATTCAGCGCATCAAAGCGATGGGTAATTTCAGACCGATCTTGATGTACGATATAAGGCTTATCAAAACTTTTTCCGCTGTTTATCGAACGCACAAACCATATGTAACCAGAAAATGGGGTCTTAAAGGCTTCCGTCCAAGTCCGATAAATATTACCTTCTGGGCCGATAACAATCTTAGGGCGCGCCTCACCATCTGCCGCTACTTTTTGTGCAATCGTGTTTATCGCCATCGGCTTAGCAAAGCTTTTACCTAAATCACGGCTCATATCTACCAACACAAAGTCATCCTTAGCGCGCGCCCTCCATAAATTGCCATTAGCATCAAATGCTACGCTGACTGCTAAGTTGCTCGATTGATGTTGAGTGTGCTCTTCATGGGCTTGGGCACTTAGCGTAAAACCTACTAAGGCCGAAAGTACTAAACAAAGTATTTTTTTCATGCTCGCCATATTACGTTAATTTCTCCGCGTGCTTGCCGTAACGGCCTGCCTTAACATTACATTTTAAAACTTATCTCACAAATATTAGTAATCAAATTTAACTTGTAAATAGCCAGTTCGTTGCGGCAATGGGTGAGAAACATAAGCCTTATCATTCGTTATGTTGTCTATACCAAGCGATGCGGTCCAACGATCTGAGAACTTATAATTAGCCTTAACGTCCACTAATAAGAATTGGCTAGCAGCTTTATATGTATCTGGATTGACATCTGAGTTATCTAAATTAATATATTGCCTACCGCTATAGCGAGCACCAAGGCTAATGGTTAAGTCATTATTTAGATGGTAGGTAGCGACTGCCTTATATAGCTGTTTAGGTATGCGTGGAGCGCGGTTTCCGTTATTTGACGGCGCAGCAGAATCAAGTAATACCTTGGCATCCGCTAGGGTCGCATTAGCATGTAGATCCAATCCAGATATCAGTACATCTTGCCATTCTGTAGCCAGCTCAACGCCATAGGTACGAATATGATCTATATTCTGAAAGTAAGTGCTAGTTGTTCCAGCGCTAACCAAGTTAGTTTGAGAAATTAGACCATCATATTTATGCTCATTAAAAAAGCTCAAACGGATTAATCCATTCATGAGTCGACGTTCAGCCGTCAATTCTGCTGAGACTACTTCCTCAGGTTTTAGATTAGGATTATTCACAAGAATATTACTTCCACTTGCAAGCTGCTGATAAAGCTCGGTGACCGTTGGAAATCGAAAGGCTTGGCCAAAGGCAGCTCGAAACCCCCATGCCGGCTCAGGCTCATAACTGATTGAAACTTTTGGTGAAAACTTAGCTTCGGAATTATTTTTATAGTTTGCAACATGTGTACCAGTTTTGTTTTCACCATTACTAGCCACCCAAAACTCTTCTCTTGCGCCCAATGTTAGCGCCCAATGTGGATTTAATTGCCATTTATCCTGAATATAAAGTGCCTGCGTTTGGGTGTCGCCTTTTGAGGAAGCATTAAAAGCTCCTTTATTGGTAGTCAGCCAATCAGCAGCTTCATTTGTCACGCTATGCAACCTGTAGTCATCAATATGATAGCCTATATCTATCGTATGATTCTTTGGCCTAAAAGTGCCCCGTGCCTCTAGCACAGTCCAGCCAGTACCATGCATATCCGCAAGAGTGCCTATTCGAGTGACGTACGGGTTTTCGCCAGTAGCTGTAGAAGAAGCTCCACTTAAGTCTTTTTGATAATCATAATCAGACAGGGTCAACTGCCAATCAAAGAAAGCCTTAGTATTAGACTTTAAGTCTAGTACCTGCATAATATGCAAGGCCTCGGACTTAGATGGGCTCATTTTGACTGCTGTGTACTTATTGCCATTGAAATTTACATTCCCACTGTAAACAGGACTGCCTGAGGCATTTTTAATATAACTTTGCACGTCAGTACGGCCGTCTGCGTCCCATAAGCCAAGGGTATACGCTGCTTTAAATTCAGGGGTGAAGTCATAGGCAAGCTTCAGCTTAGTGTTGATTTGCTGGGTATCATCGATATTAGTCGCACCAAAAATAATACGACCAGCACTTTTTTCACTCTTATCTTGATAAGCGCCGATCACTGAAGCTCCTCCCGTGCCAGAATTATTAACGCTAGCAACAGCAAAATCTAAGGGTTGGCCACGATTGTCCAACCTATCAACCCCCAACAAAAAACTAAAGTCATTGATTTTGCTGCCTACAGATGCGCTTTCATGATTGCCATTATTGCTTGAATTCGTCCCGTATAACTTAAAGTTCTGTATGAAAGTCTGCAAACTGACATGGGACTCAAATTTCTCTGGCATGCGTGTTTGTATGCTTATTACGCCGCCAAAGGAGTTCCCAGCATAAAGCGAGGAAAATGGACCGTACATCATACTAATGCTTTCAATTTCCTCGGGGCTAACCATGCCCCAGCGAGGTGGAAAAGAATAGGAATTTCCCAATAAATTTGAAAGTAGCACGCCATCAGCAAACAACATGCTTTGTGCGCTAGATATGGCACCAATGGTGCGTGTTGCAATAATGCCGTTACGATCGCCGATAAAGCGCTCCCTCACCTGTATGCTAGGCAAGTACTTTAATGTTTGTGCTGGCGTTGCGGCATTCACCGTCTCTTGAATTTGTTTTCTATCGTAAGTTTCTACAGTTGCTGGATGCTTAATAATGCGACTATCGATAGGCGCAGACACTTTAATTTCATCTAAATTTATCTCTACATCCTGCTCGGCATAAGTCACATTGGAAAAACATAATATGGCAGTGCAACTGCCTAAAGATAACATTAACTTAATCGACATCTATCATCCCTAATGTTGCACCAATTATCTTGCTGTTTAAATTACTCGCAATTTTAAGTGAAAGACCTGTGCACCGGAATGTGGCATATCGTCGCGCGACAATTTGTCGCAGTCTGCAAATGGTTATTTGGCACATGAACGCCTTATAATAGGACTCATTACCGAGCACTTAGGTTACAGCGCAACATGCAATCCAGCACCCCCACCCTATCTAATGCAACCCGCCTTAACATGCAACGTTTAGTAATGCTACGTAGCGTGATGATAGCGTGTATAAGCGCGGCGATTATTGGCTTAACACTAGCATCCATTCCTTTACCGTTAGTGCCGTTGCTGCTAGCGGTTTCTGGGCTAGGCTTACTAAATTTTTTGGGATGGTGGCGTTTATGTCGTCACCCGCACACCACGCAGGGCGAACTGTTTACGCAACTACTAGGCGACCTTACCGCGCTAAGCGTGCTCTTCTACTTTAGCGGTGGTTACAGCAATCCCTTTATCTGGATGTATTTAATCCCCATCACTGTCGCGGCTGTAGCCTTAAGACCACTTTATGCCTGGCTAATCGCAGGATTAAGCATTGGCTGCTATACCATGCTAATGTTCTTTCATCTGCCACTATCACACCTACATTTACATGCCAATATTGGAGGGAAAAATGAGGTGCACCTCGACATCCATTTGGTTGGTATGTGGGTAGGCTTTGTGGTGAGCACTGTTATTATCGCTATTTTCATTGCGCGCATTGGTCAGAACTGGCGCGACCATGATAAAGCTATCGCGGAGGAAAGAGAGAAAGCATTGGAAAGTGAGCGCATGTTAGCCTTAGGTACACTCGCTACCAGCGCGGCACATGAACTGGGCACACCCCTTGGCACTATGGCAGTAATCAGCAAGGAACTCACCCAAGATTACGCTACGCAACCCGAGCTATTAGCGCAACTAGAAATTTTGCGTACTCAAGTGTCGCGATGCAAACAGATATTATCTTCGATTACGCGCAACGCTGGACAAGCCCGTGCCGAAGTCACCCAAAGCATGGGTCTAAGAGAATTTTTACTTGAAGCGATTCAACGCTGGCGCGACACCCAACCAGCCACCGAACTGTTAGTGAACCTGCCGACTACAACCCACAACCCACTAATATTAATTGATAGAACGCTAACCCAAGGCCTGCTCAACCTGTTGGATAATGCAGCTCACGCGTCACCAGAACGCGTAATTTTTAATGCTGATTGGGATGAAAAAACCCTAAAAATACAGATCAGAGATTTCGGCTCTGGCTTAAGTACAGAAACTAAAAGCAAACTCGGTACGCCATTTTTCACTTCAAAAAATGAAGACGGCATGGGTTTAGGCGTGTACCTAACCCAAGTCACTCTTGCACGCTATGATGGGAAACTGAGTCTCAACAACCATGCAGATGGAGGCGTACTGGCATTGGTAATGCTACCGCTAAAACAGTTATGCGTAGTTCAATTGAAAGCAACCTTATGAATAGCTTGAAGCTTGATGAAAATAATACTGACGAAAAACCTAGCCTATTATTAGTCGATGATGACGAAGATTTTCTTAATGCGCTAGCCCCCGCAATGCGTAAGCGTGGGTTTTTCGTGACCACAGCCAGTAGTGCCGAAAGCGCCTTTGAACTAGCTAAGCTTGATCCACCAGAATTTGCTGTGGTTGATTTAAAAATGGCTGGCAACTCAGGTCTTGTATTGGTGAGGCAAATCGCCAACTTAGATGTAGGCACTCGCATAGTCGTATTAACTGGCTACGCCAGTATTACCACAGCGGTGGAAGCGATTAAACTTGGTGCCACACACTATCTGGCTAAACCGGTAGATGCTGATGAAATTGTCGCAGCCTTTGAAAAAAAATCGGGTGATGATTCGATAGAGCCACCAAGTAACCCGCTCTCTATTGACCGCTTGGAATGGGAACACATTCAACGCGTGCTATCTGAAAATGCAGGCAACATCTCAGCCACTGCGCGAAGTCTTAATATGCATAGACGCACTTTGCAAAGAAAATTAGGGAAAAATTCTACTAAGTCTTAACGAATACTTGAGGCATATTGATTATTATTACCAACAAATTAAATGAAACAGGCGTGTTGTTGATATTAATCAACTCCACTGCCTCATAAATTGTTCGCAATGCGCTAAGATTAAGCATTCAACATTGATTGCCAAAAAATCATGGGCCAGCATCACCTAAAACCACTATTTTCACCCAAATCTGTAGCTGTATTTGGCGCAAGTGATCGTATTGATTCTGTTGGTCAGATTGTGTTTCAGAATATGTTACAAGGTGGCTATCAAGGCGCGCTTTACCCTATAAACCCCAACCATGCCGAAGTGCAGGGTTGCAAATCTTACCCATCTATTACTCAGATAATAGAACCAGTTGAGCTAGCAGTAATTGCTACGCCAGCTGATTCGGTGCCTGACATCATTGAGCAATGCGGTAAACATAATGTTAAAGCCGCGGTAATTATTACCGCTGGATTTGGTGAGGCAGGGACTGCTGGCAAGGCTTTAGAATTGGCTGTCCTAGAAAGTGCACAGCGTTATGGCATACGCTTGATAGGTCCCAACTGCTTGGGCGTAATGCGCCCTGAAATTGGCCTTAATGCTACATTTAACCACGGCAATGCCCTTAGCGGAAACTTGGCATTCGTCTCGCAATCGGGCGCTTTGTGCACAGCCATTCTCGATTGGGCAAAATCTAGTGATGTAGGTTTTTCTAGCGTAATCTCTATGGGATCATCGCTAGATGTAGATTTTGGTGAGATTCTTGACTACTTAATCTCTGATACAAAAACACAAAGCATCTTACTTTACATTGAAGGCATTCGCGATGCACGTAGCTTTATGAGTGCTATTCGTGCTGCTGCTCGCGTGAAACCAGTGATCCTAGTGAAAGTGGGGCGCCATCCAGCAGGCTCTAAAGCCGCTATGTCACATACAGCATCTTTAGTCGGATCAGATGATGCTTTTGATGCCGCAGTGCGTCGGGCTGGGGTTGTGCGTGTGCAGACTATTACGCAACTATTTTCAGCGGCAAAAGCGCTCTCTTGCGGGTTTCACCCAACAGGTAATCGCTTAGCCATTGTCACCAATGGCGGTGGCCCTGGCGTGATGGCCACTGACTGCGCTGTCGATCTGGGTTTAGTCATGGCGACTTTATCAGAAGAGACCTTAGCGAAACTAAATAAGGTATTGCCCGCAACTTGGTCACACGGCAATCCCATTGACATTATCGGTGATGCGCAAGCCGATCGTTATCAGCATGCTGTGCAAGCCTGTTTGGAAGACCCTAATGTGGATGGCGTATTGACCATACTCACACCCCAAGCTATGACCAAGCCTTTAGCCGTTGCCAATACCGTCATTAAGCTCTCTAATGAATTTAATAAGCCTCTGTTAACTTCATGGATGGGCGGAGCGCAGGTTGAATCTTCACGCGCGGCATTTAAGCGCGCAAAAAAACCTACCTTCCGAACGCCAGAACCGGCAGTTGAAGTATTCTCGTTTCTTTCCGCCTATCATCGAAACCAAAAACTATTAATGCAAGTGCCTGGGCCACTATCCCATCATCTAGAACCTGATGTTGAGGGCGCGCACATGATTATTGAAGGTGCATTACAGCAACGACGTAAAGTGCTAAGTGAAATGGAGTCTAAGGCCCTGTTAGCGGCTTTTCATATTCCGGTAGCACAGACCATGGTGGCACACTCGCCGAATGAGGCCTTGCTGATTGCGCAGCAATTAGGCTTCCCAGTGGCCATGAAAATTAATTCGCCAGATATCACACACAAAAGTGACGCGGGTGGGGTGTTACTTAATTTAGTGAATGCCCAGGCTGTTCGTGGTGCTTATCATGAAATTATCGATAATGTACAACGCAATCGCCCTGATGCGCTTGTTGATGGCATATCCATACAACCGATGATCATGAAACCCAACGGCCGCGAGTTAATGGTGGGCGTGACCAATGACCCTATCTTTGGCCCCGTGATTACGTTTGGCGCTGGTGGCACCACGGTCGAGGTTATGGGCGACCGCTCAGTGTCCTTGCCACCGCTAAATACGTTCTTGGTAAAAGATCTGATTCAGCGTACACGCGTTGCTAAAATGCTAGGTGACTTTCGCCATATGCCTCCAGCCAATATCGAAGCACTAGAGAGCGTGTTGTTACGAGTTTCTGAAATGGTATGTGAGTTGCCCATGCTAATGGAAATGGATATTAATCCGCTAATCGTAGATGAAAATGGCGCACTGGCTGCGGATGCTCGCGTGGTGGTGGAATTCCGCCAACCTAGTGCTGACCGCTACGCCCACATGGCAATTTATCCTTACCCTACCCAGTTAGTAAGTGACTGGCAACTAGCCGATGGCACCGATATTGTGATTCGTCCCATACGCCCAGAGGATGCTGAGTTGGAACAAGCATTCGTCCATAACTTATCTGAAGAATCGCGATACTTCCGCTTTATGAATAGTGTGCAAGAACTTAGCGAATCGATGCTGGTGCGCTTTACACAAATTGACTACAGCCGAGAGATGGCGCTGATCGCTGTGACTATTGAGCAAGATAAAGAAATTGAGTTAGGTGTTACCCGTTACGCCATTAACCCTGATGGCGAAACATGTGAATTTGCACTAGTGATTGCCGACTCAATGCGTGGCAAGGGATTGGGCCATAAGCTGATGGTAGCCTTAATGGACGCCGCTCGCGCAAAAGGCTTACAAGCAATAGAAGGTGAAGTGCTGAATAACAATACCGGCATGTTACGACTGATGAAGCGCCTAGGCTTTAATATTGAAGCTAGCGCAGACGATGAAAGCATTAAAAGAGTGCGTAAGGTTTTGTAATCATCATGCGTACCGCCTATATTACTCACGATGACTGCCTCAAACATGATATGGGCTTTGACCACCCAGAGTGTCCGGCACGGATGCACGCAATTAAAGACCAGCTAATTGCTTCAGGTCTACTAGATTTTCTTTCGCATTATGAGGCCCCCAAAGCTAGCAAGGAGCAACTAGCGCGCGTACATAATAGTGATTACATAGACTCCATATTCCATCAGTCACCACAGTCTGGCTTAATGCAAATTGATGATGACACTGCCATGAATCCGCACACCTTAAGCGCAGCTTTACATGCGGCTGGTGCTGTAATCAAAGGGGTAGACTTAGTCATGTCAGGTGAAATGCAAAATGCATTTTGCAATATCCGTCCACCTGGACACCATGCAGGGCGTGCAGGCGCATCAGGCTTTTGCATATTTAATAACGTAGCTATAGCAGCGGCACACGCCATAGAATGCTATGGTTTGCACCGGGTTGCTATCGCCGACTTTGACGTACATCACGGCGATGGTACAGAAGATATTTTTCATGATGACCCGCGCGTGATGCTGTGCTCAACCTTTAGGCATCCCTATTACCCTTATTGCGGAGCCGACAGTAGTAATGACCATATCATCAATGTCCCACTGGCCGCTGGTACTGGCAGTCAGGAATTCCGCACAGCAATCACTGAGCAATGGTTGCCAGCACTAGAGCGTTTTCAGCCACAACTGCTACTAATATCAGCGGGCTTTGATGCGCATTGGGAAGACGATATGGGTGGTCTAGCATTACGAGAAAAAGATTATCTATGGCTGACAGAAGCGCTTAAAGATATTGCACAGCGTCATGCCAACGGCCGCATTGTTTCTGCCTTAGAGGGCGGCTATGCTCTTCATGCCTTGGGCCGGTGCGCCATGACGCATATCAAAAGCTTAAGTGAGTTTTAATAGATGAAGTTGAGAATTCACTTCCCACTTAGTCACAATTAATGATCAGAAAATCGCTGCTCCAGCCAAGGGTCAGCGTAGTTATGATACCCACGCACCTCCCAAAAACCTAGTCGGTCTTCCGCATGCAGCTCTATGCCTTTAAGCCATTTTGCACTTTTCCACGCATAGCGCTTAGAGACCACCATACGCACTGCCCCCCATGTTCGCGAGTGAGCGGTTTTCCTAATACCGAATGAGCAACGATTACATCGTCATCCAACAAAGCATTAAGGTCAATATTAGTGGTGTAACCATCAAAAGCATGAAGGGTGACGTATTTGGCGCTTTCTAATGGCGCAGCAAGCATTAGTAAGTGTTGGGCTGATACGCCGCTCCAATCCATGTCTAACTGACTCCAGCGCGTTACACAGTGAAAATCAGATATATCACTCACTTGGGGTAGTTGCTGAAAGGCGGCCCAATCTAAGTTGAGCTCATATTCCACCAAGCCATAAATGCGTAGCTGCCAATTTGTAGTGTCAATCTCAGGCACGATGCCTAAATCTAAAATCGGAAAGTTATTCACTTCTGTTTGCCCAGCCGGCACTCGCTGATTTGCATTAGCTGCTCCAGGTTTGGTGCCACGTTTAGCGAGCGCAATTTTGGCTGCTATTAGCTTCTTCCAATCAGGTATCTCTCATTCCTTATTGCTACAAGCGCCGTGTTAGCTTGTGGAATCTACATTCTGCGGCTTTTTAAAGCCATCTAAAAATAATAGGGCCACACCAACACAAATTGCGCTATCAGCTACATTAAATGCTGGCCAGTAGAAATTTTCATAGTGGAAATATAAAAAATCGACCACATAGCCTAGCGTCAGGCGGTCATACAAATTACCAATCGCGCCACCCAATACTAAGGCTAAACCGATGCAGAAAAATTTTTGCTTTGCGTGTTTATTGAGTAAATAAATAATCACCGTAATTGCTATGCTAGAAACACCGCTAAAAAACAATTTTTGCCAACCACCAGCATCCGCTAAAAAACTAAATGCAGCGCCTGTGTTGTGATAACGGACTAAATCAAAAAAACTAGTTAGGGTGAGATGGTCTCCATAGGCAAACACTCCTTGTATCAGGTGTTTACTATAAAGATCTAACGCCACCACGATGGCACTGATGACTAGCCAATTACGCAAAATGACGTGCCTCACCTGTAGCAAACAAATTGCTGACACAGCGGGTGCAAATGGTTGGATGAGCTACATCTGCGCCTACATCGGCACGGTAATGCCAACAACGCTCACATTTGCTATGGACACTTGCTGTCACAGCAATTTTTGTCACTCCGCCAGTTGCCAACTTATAAACCTTTGCGCTAGACGTAATCATCACAAAACGTAAATCATCATCTAGGCTATTAAGTGCATCAAAGGTTTCTGATGGCACATTAAATTCCAGTTCGGCCTGCAACGAAGAACCCACCAAACCTTGTGCACGTAATACCTCAATTTCTTTAGCTGCCTCACCGCGGGCAGTGATAATGGTTTTCCATGCTTGAATACGCTCGGCACTTAGGCCGTGTGCGGGTACTGCATACCAAATATCTTCAAATACTGTGCTTTCTGCATCCAAGCCTAGTGTTTGCCAAATCTCATTGGCAGTAAAGCTCAAAATTGGCGCCATTAATCGCATCATGGTATGCGTAATATGATGCAAGGTAGTTTGTGCGGCACGGCGCGCATGGGAGCCTTCACCTGCTGTATATAACCTGTCTTTCAGAATATCTAAGTAGAAACCGCCTAAATCTTCTGAACAGAAACTAACAAACTTTTGCACCGCAGAATGAAACTCATATTTATCGTAATCAGCCAAAATTTCTGTTTGCAGCTGTTCAGTTAGATAAAGCGCGTATTGGTCAATCTCTAAACACTGATGCGCCGGTAATAAATCTTGGCTTGCATCAAAGTCCGCTAAGTTGGCCAATAAAAATTTCATGGTGTTACGGATACGGCGATAGCTTTCAGCAACGCGCTTTAAAATTTCATCAGAAATCGTCAGCTCACCTGAGTAGTCGGTAGAAGCGGTCCATAAACGTAAAATATCAGCACCGTAGGTATCCATCACCTTTTGTGGGGCAACAACATTACCCTTTGATTTACTCATTTTATGGCCGGAGCCATCCACTACAAAACCATGTGTCAACAGTGCTTCGTAAGGAGCGCGGCCATCAATCGCACAGCCAGTCAATAGTGATGACTGGAACCAGCCACGATGCTGATCTGAACCTTCTAAATATAAATCTGCAGGAAACTGCAATTCAGGACGGCGCTTCAATACGGCAGCATGAGTAGCACCGGAGTCAAACCAGACATCTAGCGTGTAGGTTACCTTTTTATAATCAGCCATGTTTGCTGGCGCATGCGCTGCCAAATAGGCAGCGCCATCTAAGCTAAACCAAGCTTCAACCCCAGATTTCTCAACCAGCAGCGCTGCTTTTTCTAACAACTCCATCGTTTGTGGATGGGGCTCACCTGTTTCTTTATGCACAAAAAATGGCATAGGCACGCCCCAGTTTCGCTGGCGTGAAACACACCAGTCTGGTCGGTTCTTGATCATCGCTTCTAATCGTGCACGGCCCCAAACTGGGAAAAACTCGGTTTTATCGACCGCAGTATTGGCATAGTCACGCAGCGTATTCCCAGATACGCCCGCTGTATTCATACCAACAAACCACTGATGCGTGGCGCGGAAAATCACAGGCGTTTTATGGCGCCAACAGTGTGGATAACTATGATTAAGACGCACTGAAGCCATTAAGTTGCCGCTGGCAGCCAAGGTTTCTATAACCACCTTGTTAGCATCCCAAATACTCATGCCTGCAAATAGCGCAACACGGCTATAGAATTTACCATCATCGCCTACTGGGCAATCCACTGGTAAGTGATAGCGCGTGCCAACTGCATAGTCATCTAAACCATGGGCTGGTGCAGTATGTACCAAGCCAGTACCTGCCTCAGCGGTGACATGGTCACCACAAATAACGGGCACTTGCCTAGATTCAAACGGATGTTGTAATTGTAGATACTCAAGTGCGGAACCCTTACAACTAGCTAAAGTTTTTGTCGCTGTTTCTCCATAGCGTGTCAGCGTTGCTGCGGCCAGTTCATGCGATAGAATCAATAAACCTTTACTGGTTTCGATTAAGTCGTAACTAAATTCAGGATGCACAGACACCGCCTGATTGGCAGGTAGCGTCCATGGTGTGGTCGTCCAAATCACAGCGTACGCGTCCGTGTTAACGGTAATGTTAAACGCTACGCTTAGGGCTGCGCTATCGGCTACTTTAAAACCGACATCAATGGCTGGAGAGTTTTTATCTTCATATTCAACTTCCGCCTCAGCCAACGCAGAAGCGCAATCAACACACCAATGCACAGGCTTACTGCCTTGATACAAATAACCATTTTTATAAATTTCACCTAAAGCCCGCATAATATCGGCTTCGGTTTTGAAGTCCATTGTTAGGTAAGGATTTTCCCAATCGCCCAGCACACCTAAACGAATAAAATGTTTTTTCTGGCGCGCCACTTGCTCAGCGGCATAATCACGACAAAGCTGACGAAACAAAGCGGGGTCAATATTCTTACCGTGTGTTTTTTCTACCATCAGCTCAATCGGCAATCCGTGACAATCCCAGCCTGGCACATAGGGGGCATCAAAACCACTCATGGTTTTAGATTTAACAATAATATCTTTTAAGATTTTATTAACCGCATGGCCAATATGAATGTCACCATTAGCATAGGGCGGCCCATCATGTAAGATGAATTTTTTAGCGCCCTGGCGTAACTTACGAATACGCGCATATAGTTTTTTGTCCTGCCATTCCTGCAACCAAGCTGGCTCGCGTTTGGCTAGGTCGCCACGCATTGGAAAGCTGGTCTCCGGCAAATTGAGTTTATATTGGGCTTTATTATTTTCTTCAGTCATCTCATTATCCAACACATACTGCAGAGTAGCGATTGATGGCGCTATACCGCATTCATTATTTCAAGGTTTATTTATTCAACTTGCTGCAAAAAAGCTTCTTGCCACTGCCACATCTTTTGCGATTTGGGTTTTTAAAGCGTCTAAGCTATCAAACTTCATTTCATCACGTATTTTATGCAAAAACTCTACCTGCACATGCCGACCGTATATGTCGGCAGAAAAATCCAACACATGCACTTCTAATAATAACTTGGGTACGCCAACGATGGTTGGTCGAACGCCCAAGTTAGCTACGCTAGGCAAGCCGTCTAATTTTACCGCATAGACTCCGCTAAGTGCAGGCCGCTCATGGCGCATATGGACATTGGCAGTAGGATAACCTAACTCCCGTCCACGCTTAGCCCCATGCACCACTTTGCCACTCATAGTGTAAGGTCGGCCTAATAGGCTAGAGGCCTCCTGCAAACGCCCCGAAGCCAGCGCCATACGTACTCGCGTACTCGAAACCCGAGTGGTTTCATGATCACCTTGAGGCGAGTCAACTTGTGGCAAGGATATTAAGTTAAATCCGGACTGGACAAAGTCTTGTATTG
>Ga0114964_10001976_pt1 | contig 14662 bp, 38 predicted proteins | sample C_131016_MF_Meta_FD_92638 | JGI IMG/M metagenome (GOLD analysis project Ga0114964, IMG submission 92638) | Freshwater microbial communities from Lake Croche, Canada to study carbon cycling - C_131016_MF_MetaG | ecosystem: Environmental > Aquatic > Freshwater > Lake | place: Lake Croche, Canada... | reverse complement strand
GGCTCAGTTGCAGCGGCAGATACAACAGTAGGTGCTGTGCGGCTTGGGATGTTTAGTTTACCTTTTTTCATTTTTTTCCTTATATGTTATTAGGTTTTATCGTGGAGCGAATTCTTGTTGTAGTTTGATGCCGCTATTTTAACAGCATCCTTTTTAATATTTAACATAAATAAAGTATACACTAAAATTTCTTAAAGTCAATGTTTTTAGATAACAAATACACAAAAATTTATTATAAATTAATCAATAATGCATTATTGCGAAATCATGTTAAACTACCACATGATGGATTTCAAGTACATCATATAATACCAAAGTGTATTGGTGGAACCGATAATAAATCAAATCTCGTAACATTACATTTTAAAGAACATAGGGTATGTCATTGTTTATTAATCAAAATGCAAATCACTAAATCTGCAGAAATTAAAATGCGACATGCTTATGGTTTTTTTAACAAAAGTAGTCGGTACAATGGACCTAGATATAAACGAGGTAAGGACAACATTTTCTCCAACCCTAAGATTATTGAGCAAGTTCGAAGTAGAATGATACATAATAATCCTATGAAAAATTCTGCTATACAAGAAAAACGGTTAGTATCGTGGAAATCTAATCGTGCCGCTAAAAACTTTATACCTCCAAGAATACTTAAAGATAAATTTATTACACCATTTGGTATATTTAAAACTAAAAAAGAAATACAGAAAGTTTTAAACATACCTGAATGGACTTTAAATACCATCTACAATAATTTAGATTCTTTTCCTATATCAAATGGAAGAAGTAGTAAAAAGATTGCACATTTAAATATTGATATAAACAAGACTTGGAAAGATAATGGATTTGACTTACTTACCGTTTCTTGATTGAAGTAATATATTATCAAAGAACTCTTTTTTTGTTCCTTTATCAGTATTAAACGCACCTTTAAGTACAGTAGTTTGAGTTAAAGAACTATGTGCCATTATGCCTCTATTGGTGCAGCACCCATGTTCGGCTTCGAGATAAACAGCTACATTGTCACTGTTAGTTGCTTTTTGTATTTCGCGAGCTATATCGTTACACAGTTCTTCTTGTAGGGTACCTCGTCTAGCACACCATTGTGCAATTCGGGTATACTTACTTAATCCTATTAGCTTCTGTGCGGCCAAGATTCCGATATAGGCAACACCAGTAACAGGCTGATGATGATGACTGCACATTGATTTAAGTTCACTACGAACTACCAACATGCCCTCATACCTATCTTTGCTATCATTTGGAAATGCAGTTGCTTCTGGAGGCGCAGAATATCTACCTTCCATAATTTCGTTAAAATACATTTTAGCAAGACGGCGTGCTGTACCCTTGCTGTTAGGATCATTTTCACGATCAATAAGCAATGTATCTAATACTGTTTCAAATGCTAGAGTGGCTTCGTTGATTAAATTTTCTCGATCAGATTCTGCAATATATTCACTGATGTTATCGCCAGCCCAAAATCTTTTACCATCTAGATGCATACGATTTCGAAGTGCTTGACTTAAATTCTTTTCACTCATTGTTATTCCTTACAGTATATAATACACTATTATTTAGGTTCCGTCAACCTAAGCAGAGTATTTTTCTTAACCGCAGCATCTAACACATTCATCTGTGCTCCAATGCTTTCGGCATACTTTAACAATGCACTTGTATCTTTTGGAAAGCAAGCACCGCCAAATCCTAATTGTCCATCCGGCCCTGGAACTTGCATATGGCTATTGCCAATTCTAGGATCTGCTTTAATCATAAGTGCAATATTATTATAGTCAATACCAGCAGCCTGTGCAACACTATACAATTCATTCATGAATGTAACCTTAGTGGCCATAAACGAATTGATTGTATATTTGGACAATGCTGCTTCGGCAATGGTGCAATAATATACAGTCTCTAGATGTCGTTGACCTATACGAATAATTCGTTCTGCTTCGCGTTGATATGCGCCTACACTACCACCGATGAATGCAAATCTTCCATCAGCATAATCTATGCTTGCTCTAGCAGCAGTTAGGAACTCCGGAGCGTGAACTAGAGTAGGATATTTGGCATTTAGTCTTGTATACACATCTGGAGGTGCAGTACATTTGCTGATAATAACACCAGTGTAGTCTTTTAGACTGTCTAGCACACCTTCTAAAATACTAGTATCGCAAGTACCATCTTCATCTTGTGGACTTGGTACACAAATGAATATGCCCGAGCATTCTTTTATTTCTTGATAGGTGGCATTGAGTCCTTTGGCAGGATCCATAATTATAGTTTTAACTTGCCAATTCATAGAGTCATTGATTGCACCTCCAACAAATCCAAGTCCTATAATTCCAATCTTTTCTTGGATATCGTTAATGGGGTCAAACGATAACTTTGCAGCGCCCATTGTGCCGGGCATAGGCATACTAAATTATGTATTTGATGTCATACTATTAGTATAACATAGCTACTATATTATGTCAATAACTTATCCAGTCTCTATTGCGATAAGGTTTACCAATTGCAGCATTAGGTAGATACCGTATAATCTTTTTCTTTAACCGTTTAATAATAATATGATCGTGGTCGTGATTAAATGCCTTGAGATACATTCTCCAACAATCAACTCGTTTACGCACACTTTTTTGGTTAATATCTAAATGTTTAATTACTGCTATAGAATCGTTATTATTCTTGTCTAACAATTCACAAGCAATATTAAATCCATACGCATCAATCTCGTCTGAACATCCTAAATATGCTTGCTCACGTCTTTGTGCAGTTCTTTGAGCATTACTATCGTATTCGGGTAGATATTTAAACTCTCGTCTACGGAATTGGCGCATATGGATAAGTTCATGCAGGAGAGTATCTGCAATACCACGGCATATTCCTCGGAATCTACGCTTGTTGATTTTTAAAATTTCATCAATTGGGTTATAAACCATCATAAGTTCTATGCTAGTTTTATGTTCTTGATCCCAATAACTATGATAGCATCCGCCTATAAGTATCATATTTTTTCCAACTTTTGGATCGTATGATCTAGCCATGCGTAACGGTATATAACTTTTTAAGTGTTTAGATATAAGTTTGTGGAATTTGTCAGGTGTTATTTCTTGATTAACTATCTTATGAGCAATCAAATTAATAAATGTGGAAATGGAATTACGATCTAATGAATACCAATCAAAGTTTAATCCATTTGTAGCCATATACATTCCTTTATAGCATTACTATTTATACGTCATATATTATTATACAATAAATACCATTATATTAAATTAAAGGATAACTCAATGGCCTACAGTGAACAATTAATTGATCATTACGAAAACCCTAGAAATGTGGGTAAATTTGACATAGACGACACTATTGGTACAGGAATGGTTGGCGCACCAGCATGTGGTGATGTAATGAAATTACAAATTAAAGTAGTAGATGGAATTATACAAGATGCAAGATTTAAAACTTATGGTTGCGGAAGTGCAATTGCGTCAAGTTCGCTAGTTACTGAATGGATCAAAGGACGTACACTTGACCAAGCAGAACAGATTAAAAATAGCGAAATTGCTGAAGAGTTAGCCCTACCTCCAGTTAAAATACATTGTTCAATACTTGCAGAAGATGCTATTAAAGCCGCAGTAAAAGATTACAGGGAAAAACATGATCTCACTAACTGATCGAGCAGCTAAAAAAATACATCAAGTAATAGACCGGAGAGGAAAAGGAATTGGTATACGACTTGGTGTAAAAACCACAGGGTGTAGTGGACTTGCGTATGTGCTTGAATATGTTGATATTCCTGCATCAACTGATCAATGTATTGAATGTTTAGGTTGTCAAATATTCGTAGATCCAAAAAGCTGCGTATATTTAAAAGGGCTAGAGATTGATTATGTTCGTAATGGACTTAATGAAGGATTTGAATTTTTAAATCCCAACTCTAAAGGAGAATGTGGTTGTGGGGAGAGTTTTAGAATATGAACTACTGGTCTAGAGAACACACAAAAGAATGGATCGCTCAGTTAGAGGATCGCATTGAAGACATTGCAGCCTATCTTGAAAAAACTACAGAATGGTGTGATGAAAATGGCATTGACGATGAGCGCATTGTTTTCATGTGCTGCTTTATAACTTGCATATGGGTTAGTCAGCTACGCTGCGAAGAAATTACCTACATTGAACTTATGGAAATGTTAGGTGTAGAACAACTTGATAGCGATGAAGAAAAAATGTATGAGTTAGACGATAGGTATGCTGACTGCACACATAGAGAACTTCTAGTAAAGGCTGTTGCAACCTTTACCCTAGATGATTAATTATTTGCCGCTGTAATCTTTAACTTTGCCACCGTGACGCACACTTTTAGCTTTTTTGCCTTTAAGTCTAACGCCACTACCGTTAACACCTTGTTTTCCAGTACCATCAGTATGATCGCTATCGTGTGCTAACAATCCGTGACTAACGCATTGAGCATATCGTACATTGCTTAGACGTGAGTGGCCTACTGAGCATTGGCTAGCAGTTGGTGCTGCAATTTTCTTTTCAACAAGTAATTCTGATATTCGCATCAGTTATTTATTTAAAAAGAATCAATCCCATAATCAAAGTCTGTGCGGCAAATCCCAAACAGATTGTAGCAATATACAAGAAGTTACGCTCAATCAGGCTTTTAAAGAACAATGTAATCAGCGCACTCCAAACAAAAACCATAAGATCCACAGGCGGCAATCGATCACTCTGAGCCATAAGAACAGCAATTAATGTAGGAATGCTAGCAAAATGCAGTAGGATAATAGTAATCCATCCTAGTGTATGGGCACTAATCCTACCCAAATGGTCACTGATGAATACATATACTGCTTCGAGTGCGTGTCCAATTTTTTCTAGAATAATCGTTTTCATTTTAATCCTTAATTATAAAAAATATGACGACCAATGTGTGCTACTGGCTTCTTACCCCAGTTGGGATTAATATAATCCCCGTGGAAATATAAAGCATTCTTCAAACTAGGTAGGGTAAATCCTTCTAGTAGAACCTTCTTAGCCACTGCTTCACTTTCTGCATATGCGGCTTTGTTAACAGGTTTGAAAGTAGTTTCTCTGTCGCATACCCAAGAGAATTGACATAGTACTTTTGCATATACTATATTCTTTTGATAAATGACTTTACAGATGTCTCCGGAGAATTCTCCACTATTGGCTCTGTTAATTGTCACTTGTGCCACGGCTGCCTTGCCCTCAAATGGCTCACTACCTGCTTCGTGGTAAATGTTTTTAGCAAGACATGCCAGTTGGCGTTCTCGCAGCTCTAGTGTAACCTGTGTTGTTTCAGTTACTTCAGTTCGGGATAGTTTATTAGACACTGCCCAATTTAGCAGTGAGACAGCCCCTATCAATCCAATGACCATTAGCAGTATGCTAATAATTTTAAGAACGGACGATGATGTTACTGTCTGTGTCTGTTCCCGGTCTAGCGCAATATCAGTCATGATGACCTCCTTTTTCGTTAGCGGTTATATAGTTATCATTAACTAAACAGTATAAACTATTAAGTTAATGATGTCAAGACTTATTTAATCTTTCTATTTCGTTTGCTGCTTCTTCCAAAAGATCAGCAATTCTGTCTGATTTACCTTCTTCTACGCTTTTGCGTGTAGGAATTTGTCTGCGTATCTCTGCCCGTTTTCGCAATCTAAACACTAGGCTTTGTTCACTTACTGGAAGATGACTTTCATCATTTGCCATATGTTCCTCAAAGCGATCAAATTCTTCGTTCATTTTTCATCTCCAGCAATAGGCGTTTAAACTCTGCCATATGAGCAAGTTGAATATTGTGCAGGTACATATACAACTTAGTGTCTGTGCTCCAATCTTGGATCTGTCGCACTACTTCGGGATCAACTTGTGATTCCAGCATCCATACATATTCTTCTAATGTCATTTTACAATCCTTACAAGTTGCCAACTATTACTTACACCCTTGGCACCGTCGTCATATAATAGTTCAACGTTGCCCCAAAAACTTTCTCCACCGTCATAACTTAGTAGTTGTTGGATCACGGTGGCGTCAAGTCGAAGTGGAGCAACCCACGCTCGCTCACCTGCCCGCCAACTTGGGCCGTGCCCGTTGCTGTCAACTTGCTCGTTCATCTGGATCTTTCTCATAACAAGTTAAACATACTGCATCATACCGTGGTCCCATACAGGGCGAGATGGCACTGCGACAATACTTACACATAATAAATGCCTGTGTGACTATACTACCTTTTCCTGGCGCATACAAGGGATAAAACCCTTCTTCACGCTCAGTATATCCAATAAGTTCTTGTTCGCTCATTTTGTTTTCAGGCATCGGTATCTGTCCAGTAGGTTCATGGATCTCGCAGCCTCCTCACAAAGGGCGACTGTCTCAAATTGTGCTAGGGAGCGCCAGTCTCTATTGACTTGGTGTTCAAAACGGTCACCCCAGCCAGCAACGGCAGTCCATATGAATAGTGTAATCATTCTTCAACTCCAAAACGGTCTTGGATCTTTTGCTCAATCTCGTAGCACCTATCCAGCGCCCAGTCATCGGGTTCAGAAATGTTTCCTACATTACGTGCAATATCCATACATTCCCCAACAATCAACTCGGCAAACTTTGTATCTCTTGCTTGTTTGATTTTGACTTCCCAAGTTAATCCATTGACCTGGCCACTGTAATAACGAACAGTTTGTTCAGCATAATTGTCAGCCTTTTCAGCCAGTAGTTTAATTTGTTCGTTCATTGTTCAATTCCTGTATTTGCTTGACCACCTGATCATATCCTGCATAGTGCAAGGACATTTCGTAGGACCCATCTTGACACGACTTCCAATGTTCGCATTTTTCCAAGATGGCCTTGGCTTTGGCCTGTAGTGTTTCTAGTTCGTTCATTCTTCCACTCCGAAATGTTCTCTAATCTCTTCGTAAATGTCCAATGCATCATGGTTGGCAGCAACATCAGCACATTCCCTCACAATCAACTCGGCGAACTTTTCAGGGTTCTGTTTAATAACCAGCATAGGATTGCCAGCGTGGTCCTTGCCGGTGGTGTGGGTGAGACTCTGCTCATATAGTTCTTTAATTCGTTCGTTCATTCTTCGTGTCCTAATGTTGCAGGTGCGTGGTCTAATACTGAGTCAAGATAGAAATACGCATCCTCGTCACATATTGTAACAGATAAGTCACTATGTTGTAAATCATAATCTACAAAATTATGCTCGTCATCGTAGACACGGAACATATATCCAGATTGAGTTTTTATCAAAACACCATTTACACCGTTGGCCGATACAGGTTTCATTCTTTAACTCCGAAATGTTCTTTAAGTTTATCACCCATAGTTCCACCACTGTTGTCATGCAACCAATCACGCAGACTAGAATCTACCTTGCTGGCACACTCCTGTACAATCAACTCGGCGAACTTTTTACAAAATTCATCGGGGATATTTAATCCTGTCATATCTTCAGCAGCCTTATCGGCAAGTTCAAGAATTCGTTCGTTCATTCTTCAACTCCAAAATGTTGTTCAAACCGTGTCATAAATTTACCTAGTTCTGCACCACGAATATCCAAACCTTGTTCATACCAAACTTTAGCAAAGTTCTCTTTACATTCCTGCACAATCAACTCGGCGAACTTTTCGTGAAACAGTTCAAAGTAGTTATTGCCTGGACCACTAATGGTTTGTGTGCGATTTTCTTTGGCAAACTTGTCAGCCTGATTATAAAGTTCTTTAATTCGTTCGTTCATACCATCTCCAAATAGTTACGCACCCAGGCAAGGCGTGCTTGTTCATCCATATCAGTATATTGTACTATATTTTCACGGATCGCGTCAACTAAGTCATAATACTCTTCATCAAGATTCTTCTTGATGTCGTTGTTCAAATCTACTAACTTGTCAGTGCGAGGATTGCGGGAAACCCACTTGCTGGTCAAGTAGTACGGACTCTTGATCTTTGCAGATACTTTGTAGTCCTCAGTGTAGAATACAAAGCCTTCGTGCTTAACAGTCTTGACTTCTTTCAACACTTCACCCAAGGTACACCGCTTCCATTCTACCATGTGATCTGCAAGTGCGAATTCGTTAATAGAATCCCATCCGTCATTACGAGCAACAGATTCCCAAGTCTTTTCACGGCTACCAAGATAATACAGGCCTGGCTTTTCTACAATGATGTGTGGATCATTAGCATGAACACATTCAAACATAAAAGTGAAATTAGGAAAACCACTTACATACTGTTCAAAAGTTTCGCGCCGCTTGTCAATAAAGGAGTTAGCCATATCAACATAGTCGTTAGCAGTTGATCCAGTTGTGGATACTAACAACTTGCCATCATGCCAAGTCACTGCAACCATAAAGCCGTTGACCTTACGAAAGCATTCCACTATGGTATCTTCACTTAGTACAGGGGACTTGGCTTCCACACCGTAATTATAGATCTTTGTGAATGGGCGTTGAACCACATTGAAGTCACTATCAACAATAGTACCGCGGCATTCTTCCAAGTAGTCGTTCCACAAGTTATCATAGAACACGCTCTTGCGATACTTCAACACAAATATACCATCGCCAGCAGACTTCATACTAACCAACTTTGGGTTAGCTAATACAAACTCTTTCAATTCATCTTTGTTCATTCTTCAACTCCGGAATGTTTCTTTAATTTTATCAGCCAGTTCAGTAAACGTAATTGACTTGCCTGTAGTGTAAACAATGTCAAAACTATCATTGACAATGTAACGTTTACTGCGGTCGCAATTTACATATTCACCCGTAGTATCGATATATACTTGACGCATCTGTGTAAAGGTGTGATCCACAGCACCATCAAGGATAACTCGGGTAGTAATTTTACGCTTGTTCATTTTATGCTCCTACAATGCGGCGTGCTTTTGCCATCAATGTGGCGTCACCGCGGGTTAATACTTCTAACAACATTCGCTTTTCTTCCAAATACACTCGAGCGAATGCAGGGTCGTGTGCCATAATGCTACGGCTGTTAGCAATCAAGTCAGCCAACTTCACAGTTTGTGCAGCAGCAGGTGCCATTGCAGTATGTTCACGGTCGATGGCTTTACGAACAGCCCTGTTGCCTTGTTCCGGAGTGCTAACATCAGTTAACCAACCGACTAATGACGCAACTTCGTTGCCAAACTCTACTTGGATATCCACAATGCTAACACCAGTGTCTTCCACTGTGTCGTGCAACCAGGCAGCAGCCAACATCTCATTAGTGTGTGGCACACCGGCAACAATGGACGCAACTTCCGTCGGGTGGACAATGTAGGGTTCAAATGTGTACTTACGTACTTGTTTAACCGCAGCGTGGGCAGCGGTGGCAAATACTCTTGCTCGCTCTACATTGTTCATAATCAACTCCGGTGTGTGTTTGTCTATGTGTTAATTATAACACGGTTTTACCAAGTTGTCAACTGTTTTTTAGCACCCACAAGAGCACTTGTTGCTGGTCTAAAAGGGCTATATCTTTAGAATGTTTTTCAACCGGGCGACTAGTTTCACCACCATTCCAAATCTTTATCTTAACTCGACCGCGTCCAGAATTGGCAGGATATTCTTTGCCCAAACTTTTAACTCGGTAGATGTTGCTGTAGAATACAACAAAGTCATCTACACGAATCTCACGGTTGATCATATCTGTAATCATACTGTCACCATGGCTACCATTCCAATATATGTAAGGGCGTGTAAGAATTGATCCAGTCCCAATAACCACCAAAATTCTTCGTGAGTAGTAGGGCCCCATCCCAATTTCTTATTAAGATTCATTTTTGCCCAATCAATATGATAGTGCAGGGCAGCATCAATCCACGCAAGATAAAATGATGCTTCTGGAGCATACCAATAAAAGCATAGAAAAGTTCCTATTCCGTGTAAACCAGCGTGAAGCAATCCGCCTGGATGCCCGTATGAGCCTTTGTTGCTGTATTGATAACGAACCTGTAAAGGAAAATCTACAATAAAGTGTTTAGTAAAAAGGAATAAGATTAGCCAGAGTGTTTCGTTCATACTAATGATGTCCTTTGATTTGGCCTTTCAGTGCTTGGGCAACTGCATCGTCCATTGAGATAGCAATCATACCTGTTGCATCCATACCCATATCACGACAGCGGAACTTTTCCATTCCACTAGTTCCACCGTGTAAGTGTCCGTGAAAGTGAACTGCACCTCGATGCATTTGGTCCCACTCGCATATGGGGTAGTGGAACATTACACACTTGGTACCGTTGTAGTTAATGTCCAAATACTTGTGTACTTCCTGGAAACACCTACGGAATGTAGGGTCGTTTAATGTCTTACGGTCGTGATTGCCTTCGACAAGGATCTTAACTCCGTTGCAACGGTTCATGTATTCTGCTGCTTTTTGGGCAGGTAAGAAAGCCACATCGCCTAATATGTAGACAAGGTCTTCTGGAGCAATCAAGTCGTTCCATTCTTTGACCATTTGTTCGTTCATGTAGTCCAAGTCGTCGCGGAACCGTGCCCGTGACTCTGGACAGAACTTCATAATATTTCTGTGTCCCCAATGGAGATCTGATGTTATAAATGTTTTCATAATGCAACAAGTATAACATCATTTTACCTATTTGTCAAGCGGCATACCAGATTTCTTTAAAACCTTCTTCTAGAGAGGGTTCGTTCCAACCTGCGATCATACTGTCAACAACATTCTTAGGAATGTGTTTGCCTGGGCGACCACTAAGTCGCACATCCAACTCATCACGAGCAGGAGTACGGAACACCACAGCAATATGCTCATAGTCTGGCAACATGTTAAACTTCTTTTTACGGCTGGCAACTGTGGTGCTGGTTTGATCCCAGATGATATCGCGGCCCAAGTCTCGAGCGTTCTCAACATTGATAGCCATCAACTTTACAGCAGTTGGCATATAATCTCGAAACACTTGGTTATAGGTCTGGTCAGTACGTTCAGCTTCCAGTTCAACCCACATATCCGTAGATACATATGAGCAATCTTCTGCCCACTCTTGTGCCTTGACCCAGGTGCTTTTACCTGCACCCGGCACTCCAATCAATTGATAACATTTTGCCATTTTATTTTTACCTATCGTACCTTGACATTAATTCTTTGTTGGACATTTCGAGTTCCTAGTGTTACAATATGTATATATTATAACACGGTTTTACCAAGTTGTCAACTAGCAGAATTCATTTTAAGCAAATACATTGTTACCAATGGGCCTTCTAACAGGACTAGATCGCTGGGATATTTCCTATGTCCGTTTTGATTATACCAACTTGGTTTTTTACCCAACTCAGCTACCATAGCCATCTTGGCTGAGATCTTTTTAATAGTGCCAATTTCTAATCTATTGCTCTCAGGATATGCAACACAATCACCTATCTTGAGAACTCTACCCAATTTGTCCTTATGCTCAACTTCTGCTTTGGCCATATTAAAAAATTTCTAATTTCTTTATGTCTTTGTGTTTGACAATAATAATGTTATGCACGGCGCCTTTAAACTTGATTGGCAGATCTAAATGGATAGAAATACGTGGACCTTCGGTTTCATTTATTAGTGTATCATTGCCTACGCTGCCTACAAATGGAATCTTGTTCCACTTACCAAATACACGATCACCAATCCAATATTTGGGTTTGTATCCAATCTTGTTAAAGTAGTCAGTTTGGCTCGCCATACTCTTCCCAACATTTATTTTCGTAATCCCAATGACGATTATCGTGTACGCCAATATGGAACTCCCAACCTAGCAATCCTAGTTCCAGTTGAACTCCAGCATGATCTTGCATCACTGTGAAATGGAACGCAAACCTAAACAAGTTTTCAGTTTTGAGGATTTCAATTTCCCATGATTTGTTTTTGGTAATTGAGCCTGCATTGTTCCAAACATTTTCAAACCTGTTCCAACCCCAGGCGGGTACGAGTTTATTACTCCAAGGATTGCGTATGTTGAGATTTAGGTAGATCATACCACATGGCCAAGCACTTGATAAATCAACTGATCCAATTCTTCTTGATAATTGTTGTTACCATTACGGCGCTTTAACCAGATTGCAGTTAACAATTCTTTAGAGTCAATTGATCCATCAACTGGCAACAAACCGCGTGATTCTAGTTCGTCAAGCAAATCCTCAGTTTCAAATTCTGAGATATCTACATCAACTTCAACTTCTGTGTATACGGTTTTAAATTTGCTCATTCTGTTTCATCCTCATTAGTTAGTTGATTCATTGCAGTGGTTAACAAATCAATCATTGCCTGCGCACCAGCTTTATTCATAGTGATGCTACTGTAGCCCATTTTGAGACTAATACGATTATTGTCAGTTGGACCGAGTGAGTAGTAAGTGACCGGATCTTTAACTTCCGGAGCAGGTGATTCAATATACGGCACTGCGGCGGGCGCAGGAAATTTAACCACGTTACTGTATTCAGACTTTTTAAACCATTCAAACATTTTATTTCCTTTTTATCGATATAGCAAATGCTAACCAAAGTTTAATCATTTATCAACTCCGTACTGTTAATTAACAATAAAGTATAGCACAATTATGCAAGCAGGTCAAGCAATTTCTACAATCCTATATTCACTGCGTGGATAGTTGGCCTGCAACCATTCAATCATACCTGGCTCATTAGGCAGGTTAACTGAGTTAAATTTATTTGTGATGTAGGTCATTCTTCAACTCCTGGTCCTACAATACGAAGGTCATTGTAATTTTTACGCTTTAGATGAGTTGCTACACATTTTTCAGCATCTGCAAGGGTGGCAAAATTGCCAAGTGAATAATCTTTCCACCCCCAAAAGGTACCCCGGACTTGATAAGGCTTCTTACCTTTATGGGACTTGCTACCAGATACAGGACGCTGTTCAACAATGCCTTGTCGTGCATCCTTGGCAGCACTAGATTCAGCTTTAACTCTTGAGTTACTCATGATACCTGCCCTGCGTAGTCTGCACGTACATACCAGTCGGGTGCAGAACTTGCGGTGTTGTGTTCTTTGTTGTAGTCTACGGCATATTGTTTGGCTTCTGATTCGTTGTCAAAATACAACGTATCCCATGGCTTACTACCCCAACCACGCTCGTATTCAGTTAGTTCAACACGGAATGCAACTACATTTGGTTTTTCAATTTGGGCCATATACTTCTCCTTCTGTGTAACTACAGTATAACACTGAGTTAAGGAAAAGTCAACCTAGCAATCTAGATCAATATTACGGCCTTTATCCAAATTAAGACGAACAGCTCGTTGGATACGAGTTTCTTCAATTCTATCCAATTTTTTCTTTTCAAGAAGATGCCTATATTCTTCCTCACGCTGCTTAACGGAATTAAGCATGGCAAGTTGATAGGCATGAAGATGTTCGTTAATTCTATGGACTTTCATACCGTATTTATCGCTTAGTGGCTCCTATGCGACTTGCCTTATTCCAATCATATACAACACCGTCTGGACATACACCGTTAACAATGCTGTCAACACCAGGCTTGCCAACTTGGTTAGGATCTTCCGATACCATAGTAACAAAGGTCATACCTAGTTTGCGAAAGCCTTCAGTGTATTGCAATGCCTCGCTCAATGTGTCTACATTGTGAGATCTTGCCCAATCAGTAAGTGGATCTGTGTAATATATTTTAAACATGTGTATATTATACAGCCAAAAAAAAACCCTGTCAACCTAAGTTGTCAGGGTTTCCTATCACATTAGAACGTACTATTGCCTGCCCTAGGATTTACCGCGGTACCTAGTAGCTCATACTGAGGATGTGACCCACTCGCTGCTCTTTACAGATCGTAGCGTGGAACCATTACAGTCTTACGCATGATGCCTTCTGGAGTGAACTGTTCAACATCTGCGCCTAGCAAGCTAGCCATAATTGCTGGACTGAATCCACTTACCAATGCTGCACCTGACTTGTCCGACTTGACAGGAGTGTTCCCACTGTCCTTCAAGTTCCAGAACACGACCTTTGGACAAGTGTATCCGGCTGCTTCAAACTTGCGTTCGATCATTTCCATGGCACTGTCGTCATGCTTAACACATTGGTTAAACTGCATGTCGCTCAAGATCAATACCATTGCTGGCATATCACTTTGTGGAGCCTTGCCCTTAACTGCAACATCAAGGATCTTTTCAAATGCCTTGTGTAGGTTTGTGCTCATACCCCAGTCACTGCTGGACATTTGATCCAGCTTCTGAACAATATCGCCCTTAAGGGTCAACAGTTCAGGCTTTTCACTGAATGTCAAGAAAGTGTCCTTGAACACGCCCTTGTTCTTATCAGCCAAGTACAAGCCAAGGCTAAGAGAAACATCCATGCAAGTCACTTTGGTGTCACTGCCTGCTGAACAGCTCATAGAGCCGCTAACGTCTACCAATGCCAGGATGCTAGCATCGCCAACATAGTTAGGCAGTGCGTTCCACTGTGCAGTGATGTGATCCAATTCGGTCTTAGACATATCCTTACGACCATACATACTACCAACAAGACCCTTCAACACATCGTGTGGGAAAATAGCGTTAGCATTAACCTTGACACCTGGTGTGCCCTTGACCAATGCATCTACATATTCAGCAAACTTTGGAGTATGCTTGGCAAAAGCCTTCTTGTAGTTGCG
>Ga0114964_10001972_pt1 | contig 14685 bp, 13 predicted proteins | sample C_131016_MF_Meta_FD_92638 | JGI IMG/M metagenome (GOLD analysis project Ga0114964, IMG submission 92638) | Freshwater microbial communities from Lake Croche, Canada to study carbon cycling - C_131016_MF_MetaG | ecosystem: Environmental > Aquatic > Freshwater > Lake | place: Lake Croche, Canada... | reverse complement strand
TTCTTGGCCGTGCGACAGCCGCCCGTGCAGTAAACCCCGTGCAGTAAACCCCGTGCAGTAAACCCCGTGCAGTAAAGAAGGAACTCACTACCGCAAGGCACAAAAAATAACGCCCCACTCCAATGAGTGAGGCGTTACCTGAAAACTACTTAGGACTTAACTGCAGCCTTGGCCATTGCTGACTTGCGGTTAGCAGCCTGGTTCTTGTGAATGACGCCCTTAGATACTGCCTTGTCTAGCGCGCGTGATGCATCGCTGAGGGTAGTAGCAACTGCTGCTTCGTCACCAGCGACGAGAGCCTCACGGAAGCGACGGATCTTGGTCTTGAGCGCGCTGCGAACTGACTTGTTGCGTTCTTGGGCAGCAGCATTCTGCAGGATGCGCTTCTTCTGGGACTTGATGTTTGCCACGATTTCCTCTTTACAGTGTGGTTGAACGAACCACCAGAGTACCTGTAAACAGCCCATTTGCTCAAATTGGGCCAGTGTGTGGGAATATGAAGGCTCGAAACCAACGTTTCACCCACTTTTAAAGGATGTTTATGGCTGCCACGAAACCCGCACCCGGCGCCACCGACCCTTCCATCATTCGTAATTTCTGCATCATCGCGCACATTGACCATGGCAAGTCGACGCTTGCTGACCGCATGTTGCAAATTACTGGCGTCGTAGATCCTCGTCACATGCGTGCCCAATACCTCGACCGCATGGACATTGAGCGTGAGCGCGGCATCACGATTAAGAGCCAGGCTGTGCGTCTCCCGTTCCAGGCCGAAGATGGCATCGACTATGTGCTCAACTTGATTGACACTCCGGGTCACGTCGACTTCACGTACGAAGTTAGTCGTAGCCTTGCGGCCTGTGAAGGTGCAATCCTTCTGGTTGATGCGGCTCAAGGTATCGAAGCGCAGACTCTCGCTAACTTGTATCTCGCGCTTGAGAATGACCTGACCATCATCCCGGTGTTGAACAAGATCGACCTGCCAGCTGCCCAGCCTGAAAAGTACGCAGCAGAGATCGCACACATCATCGGTTGCGACCCTTCGACTGTCCTTAAGGTCAGTGCAAAGACTGGTCTTGGTGTTGGTGAACTTCTGAATGAAGTTGTGAAGCAGGTTCCTGCTCCAGTTGGTGATGCGGACGCCCCCGCTCGCGCGCTCATCTTTGACTCGGTCTATGACACTTACCGTGGTGTGGTTACCTACGTTCGAGTTATTGACGGTCAGATCGGTGAGCGTGAGCGCATCAAGATGATGAGCACTGGTGAAATGCATGAAACTCTTGAAGTTGGCGTGATTTCACCTGAACCGATTGCATCGAAAGCTATTGGTGTCGGCGAAGTGGGATACCTCATCACTGGCGTGAAGGATGTTCGTCAGTCTCGCGTGGGTGACACAGTCACGCTCGCCAACAAGGGAGCGACGGAAGCACTTGGCGGTTATCGCGATCCTGTTCCTATGGTGTTCTCCGGATTGTTCCCGATGGATGGTTCAGACTTCCCAGTTCTGCGTGAAGCCCTTGACAAGCTCAAGTTGAACGATGCCGCACTTGTCTACGAACCTGAGTCCTCAGTAGCTCTGGGCTTTGGCTTCCGTTGTGGCTTCCTAGGTCTTTTGCATCTCGAGATTGTGCGCGAGCGTCTTGAGCGCGAATTCAATCTCGAGCTGATTTCCACTGCACCAAACGTGGTCTACCGCGTTGTGATGGAGGACGGTCGCGAACACATTGTGACCAACCCGAGTGAATTCCCGTCAGGCAAAATTCGTGAGGTCCACGAGCCAGTTGTGCGTTCAACAATTTTGACGCCTAACGAATTCGTCGGAGCCATTATGGAGTTGTGCCAGACGCGTCGTGGCACGTTGCATGGCATGGACTATTTGTCTGAAGACCGAGTGGAGATGCGTTACACATTGCCTCTCGCTGAGATTGTCTTCGACTTCTTCGATGCGTTGAAGTCGCGCACTCGTGGCTATGCCTCATTGGATTACGAACCAACGGGCGAGCAGTCTGCTGACCTCGTGAAGGTAGACATCCTGTTGCATGGCGATCCAGTCGATGCTTTCAGCGCCGTGGTTCATAAGGACAAGGCCTACAACTATGGTGTGGCCATGGCTGCCAAGCTCAAGGAACTCATTCCTCGTCAGCAGTTCGAGGTTCCTATTCAAGCTGCAATTGGCGCTCGCATCATTGCTCGCGAGTCCATTCGCGCTATGCGTAAGGACGTTTTGGCAAAGTGTTACGGCGGTGACATCAGTCGCAAGCGCAAGCTTCTGGAAAAGCAGAAGGAAGGTAAGAAGCGCATGAAGATGGTGGGTCGTGTTGAGATTCCGCAGGAAGCCTTCATCGCAGCATTGTCGACTGATGACTCTGGCGCTAAGCCAAAGGCTAAGTAGTGTCTGAGCGGACACTCGGCGCTTACATTCATGTGCCGTTTTGTTCTTCACGTTGTGGCTATTGCGACTTCAACACCTACACGGCAAGTGAACTTCAGCGCGACGGCACGACCGTGTCTGCGGCCACTTATGCCGAGCGTGTGATTGCTGAGATTGCCTGGACTCGTGCGCAGATGCCTGATGATGCTCGGCAAATTCACAGTGTGTTTGTTGGCGGCGGTACGCCAACTCTGTTGTCGGCTGAAGCTTTGGTGTCGATCATCAAGGCATTGGATACTGAGTTTGGTATCGCGCCAGAGGCTGAAATTACCACTGAGGCCAATCCAGATTCGGTGGATCGTGAGTATCTTGCGACGTTGCGCGATGGTGGCTTTACTCGCATTTCCTTCGGTCACCAAAGTAGTTCCACTCACGTACTCCAACTTCTTGAGCGCACGCACACCCCGGGCAAGACGTGGCAAGCAATCGCTTGGGCACGTGAGGTTGGCTTCGAGCATGTCAGTGTCGATTTGATATACGGCACGCCAGGTGAGTCGGAAGAAGATCTGATTTCCACATTGCAGGATGTTGCGAAAGCTGACGTCGACCACGTGAGTGCGTACTCCTTAATTGTGGAGCCTGGCACTCGTCTTGCCGCAAGAGTTGCTCGAGGCGAGATTGCCTCTCCGAGTGATGATGTTGCCGCGGGTCGCTATGAAATCATTGATGAGCATCTGACGGCCATGGGCATGACGTGGTACGAAGTGAGTAACTGGTCCCTGCCCGGCGGTGAATGCAAACACAACATTGGGTATTGGCGCAATCAAGATTGGTTAGGTATCGGTCCTGGCGCACATGCGCATTTGCAGGGCACGCGGTCGTGGAATGTGAAGCACCCAGCTGCTTGGGCAAGCAAGGTCGATGGGGGTGAATCGCCAGCTGCTGATTACGAAGTGTTAGATGCCGAGGACATCGCGCGGGAGGACATCATGTTGCGCCTTCGATTGCGCGAAGGGTTGCCGCTTGCGGGATTGACCGAGGATGCGCTCGGTGAGGCACAGGTGGCTGCAACCGAGGGGCTGCTCGAACCTGAGGCGCTCGCTCAAGGACTTGCCGTATTGACCTTTAAAGGCAGGCTTTTGGCTGACGGTTTGGTCGCGCGCCTGTGGGCCTAATCGGCGGTAGGCTAGCACTTGAAGGCATCGAGTGCTAGGAGGCGTCATGGAAGATCGACGTTTATCAGTGCTTCGCGCAATCGTGGAGGACTACGTTCACACCAAAGAGCCTGTGGGTTCCAAGGCTCTTGCTGACCGTCATGGTCTAGGTGTTTCATCGGCGACCATTCGCAACGATATGGCGGCTCTTGAAGACGATGGCCTGATTAGTGCTCCGCATACAAGTGCTGGTCGCATCCCAACCGACAAGGGCTACCGCCTCTTTGTCGACAAGCTGAGCACGGTTAAGCCACTGTCGAGCGCAGAGCGTCGCGCAATTCAGTCTTTCCTGGATCAAGCTGTTGACCTTGATGACGTCATGAGCCGCACGGTGCGTTTATTGTCGCAACTGACTAAGCAGGTTGCTTTGGTTCAGTATCCGTCGCTAGTTCGTAGTTCTGTGCGCCACATCGAGTTGCTTAATGTTGGCCCAGCACGACTGTTAATGATTCTGATTGCAGACACGGGCCGAGTCGAACAGCGCAATATCGAGGTCGCGACACCAGTTGATGACGAGTTCTTAGCGGCTATGCGTCTTCGACTAAACGAAGTTTTAGATGGACAGCAATTCGCCGACGTCCCTGACCTGCTAGCCGATTTTTCAGTTCATTTTGCGCCAAGTAAGCACCTCATCGTCAATGCGGTGATTGCAACGCTGTTGGAATCGGTGGTCACTCACAATGAAGAGCGCATGGTGATTGGTGGGACAGCAAACCTTGCCCGTGTCGGCGACGGTTTCGTCACGACAGTCGGTCCTGTTCTCGAGGCTCTCGAAGAACATGTGGTTTTGTTGCGACTCTTTGGTGAAGCAGTCACGCCTGATGCACTGACTGTGCGCATTGGGCATGAAAACCCAGTTGAAGAATTTCATTCGGCGTCCGTGGTCAGTGTTGGCTACGGGTCTGGCGATCAAGCACTCGCTCACATGGGTGTGCTTGGTCCAACTCGAATGGATTATCCAGGTTCAATTGCCGCTGTTCGTGCTGTTGCGCGGTACGTTGGCCAAATCTTGATGGAGCAATAAGTGGCTGATTACTACAAGACCCTTGGCGTAAGCCGTGATGCAACGCCTGAGGAAATGAAGCGTGCCTACCGCAAACTTGCTCGCGAGCTTCACCCAGACGTTAACGATGGCGCGGATGCGGCTGAGCGTTTCAAGGAAGTGACCGCCGCCTACGAGGTGCTGTCCGATCCGCAAAAGAAGCAGATGTATGACCTCGGTGGCGATCCGTTTTCTTCAGGCAATGGGTTCAACTCGGCTGCAGGTTTTGGTTTCGGTGACATCGTTGATGCATTCTTTGGCGGAGGTGGTCAGCGTGGTCCTCGCTCGCGCCGCCGTCGTGGTCAAGATGCACTTATTCGTTTGCAAGTGACGTTGAATGAAGCAGCCTTTGGCACTTCGCGCGACATCACGGTCGACACCGCGGTTGCTTGTGGTTCATGTGAAGGTGAAGGCACCGCTAACGGTGCGTCAATCATCGACTGCTCAATGTGTCATGGTCGTGGCGAGATTCAGTCTGTCCAAAAGTCATTCCTCGGTCAGGTAATGACCTCACGTCCGTGTCCGCAATGTTCTGGTTTTGGCACGCTGAACCCTCATCCATGTCCCGAGTGTGCAGGTGATGGTCGGGTGCGGACTCGTCACACACTGACGGTCAAGATTCCGCAGGGTGTTGAGGGTGGCACGCGTATTCAGATGACCGGTCAAGGTGAAGTCGGTCCTGGTGGCGGACCCGCTGGTGACTTGTATGTTGAAATCATCGAGGTTGCGCATCCCGTCTTTGAGCGTCATGGTGATCAGCTTCATGCAACGTTGACTCTGCCCATGACCGCAGCGGCGCTTGGTGCAACCATGGACATTGAGACACTCGATGGCTCCGAAGCCATCACCATCAAGGCTGGCACTCAGTCTGGGTCAACGGTTACTTTGCGCGGGCAAGGAATGCCACGTTTGCGCTCATCCGGTCGAGGCGATTTGTACGTGCACCTTGAAGTGCAGACGCCAACGAGTCTCGATCCCGAGCAAGAGGCCCTGTTGCGTCAGCTGGCCGCGCTACGCGGAGAAGAGCAACCTGAGGCAGGGCTCAACGAACATGGGACTGGTTTGTTCAGCAAGCTGAAAGATGCATTCACAGGTCGATGAGTAACCCAGTCTTTCTCATTGACCCGTCGATTGCCCTGATCGTCGGATCGACCGTTCACTTGGATGGTGATGAAGGTCGTCACGCAGCCGTCGTACGTCGCATCACAGTCGGTGAGGTTGTTGATTTGTGCGACGGCCAAGGCAGTCGGGCAACCGGAACGGTTTCGACAGTCGGCAAAGACTGGCTCGAGGTGCACGTTGATGCAGTGACGGTTGAGCAACGGCCGGCTTTGACTATTACCGCGGTGCAAGCACTTGCTAAAGGCGATCGAGCTGAGCTCGCAGTCGAGATGCTGACGGAGGTCGGCGTTGATGTGATTGTGCCTTGGCGCGCAGAACACAGCGTGGTCAAGTGGGATAACACCGAGAAGGCGCTCGATAAGTGGCGTCGGACAGTGCGCGAAGCTACTAAGCAGTCACGCCGGGCGTACATTCCGCAAGTGACAGACATGCACTCAACCGAGCAGATTCTTGAAGCAATCGGTCAAGCGGACCTTGCGGTGATTCTGCACGAAAGTGCAACGAGCCCTCTGGCCCAGGTGACGGTACCTGCAACTGGCAATGTCCTGATCGTAATTGGCCCTGAAGGAGGCATTTCGCCACTCGAACTTCAAGCCTTTGCCCAGGAAGGCGCGAAGGTTGTGCGTATGGGTGCGAGCGTGATGCGCACCTCAACAGCAGGTGCAGTGGCCGCAGGTGTCATTTTGAGTCGCACTTCTCGATGGAACTAGTACCAACTTCCTTGATGACTGCCAGAATGATGCTATGAGCGATTGTTTATTTTGTGGGATTGCCCAAGGTGCGATTCCGGCCACGATAGTGCTGGAAACTCCTGAGGTCATGGCCTTTCGTGACATAGACCCTCAAGCGCCGACCCACGTGCTGGTCATTCCGCGCGTCCATGTCGACAACCTGACTTCGCTTGCCACACATCACCCCGAGCTCATGGGTCATGTGATGCGTGCAGCGTCCGACGTCGCTGTCCTTGAAGGGCTAGAAGCTGGGTATCGAGTAGTGAGCAACATCGGCGAGCATGGCGGCCAAACTGTTGATCACATGCATCTCCACGTTTTGGGCGGTCGCAACATGACCTGGCCGCCGGGGTAGCGCATAGTGATGACTCCGCCACGTAATTCCGCATCCCATAGAATCAAAGGACATGACCATTTCTGCTAAACCTGAGCACGCGATCGTAGTTGTTCCCACATCCACACCTATGGTGTCCATCGTTGGCGCACGCGACGAACTTATTAGGGTCATTGAAAACGCATTCCCTGACGTCGTTCTCATGGTTCGCGGAAATGAAATCACAATCGATGGTTCGCCAGAGAATGTGAAGCTTATTCAGTCGCTCATCAGCGACATGATTGTCATGCTCCGCACTGGCCAAGGCCTGACTCCTGAAGCAATCGAGCGCTCAATCGTCATGCTGCGTGCTGACGTCCGGCCAGCGGATGTTCTTGCGTCCAACATTCTTTCGAGTCGCGGTAAGACCATTCGGGCTAAGACACTGAACCAGAAAAAGTACGTCGATGCCATCGATGCGCACACTGTTGTGTTCGGCATTGGTCCTGCAGGTACGGGTAAGACCTACCTAGCGGTTGCGAAGGCTGTTCAAGCGCTTCAGAGCAAGCAAGTGTCGCGCATCATCCTTACTCGACCTGCCGTTGAGGCAGGGGAGCGCCTAGGCTTTTTGCCGGGAACTTTAAGCGAAAAGATTGACCCCTACTTGCGTCCGCTTTATGACGCATTGCATGACATGGTCGACCCGGATTCCATTCCGCGTCTGATGACAAGCGGTGTTATTGAAGTTGCACCGCTTGCCTACATGCGTGGCCGTACTTTGAATGACGCGTTTATCATTCTGGATGAGGCGCAGAACACTACGGCTGAGCAGATGAAGATGTTCCTGACTCGTCTGGGCTTCGGTTCCACGATGGTTATTACTGGTGACGTGACTCAGGTCGACTTGCCGAGTGGAACTGCGAGTGGCCTGCGCATTGTCCGCGAGATCCTGAGTTCAGTTGAGGATGTTGCATTTTGCGAACTCTCATCAACTGACGTCGTGCGGCACAGGCTTGTTGGTCAAATTGTTGATGCCTACAGTAAGTATGACGAAGCAAAACAGGCTGCTGCGTCTGTGACTCCAGTAAATCGACGAGAGCGGTCCTAACATGTCCATCGATGTGTGCAATGAATCCGACTTTGAAGTAAGTGAAGAAGAATTAGCGAGTCAGGCTGCATTCTTGTTGCAGCGACTTCATATCAACCCGGCAGCCGAGCTATCAATCATGCTCGTTGATGAAGTGGCTATGGCCAACTTGCATGAGAAGTTCATGGATGAACCTGGTTCAACGGATGTTCTGAGTTTCCCGATGGATGAGCTGCGCGCCGGTACTCCTGAGCAGATGAGTGACGAAGGTGTTCTTGGCGATGTCGTACTGTGTCCAGCAGTTGCCGAGCGACAGGGAGAAGCGGCTGGTCATTCGATGGAAGTCGAACTTCGCCTTTTGTTGACGCATGGTGTGTTGCATTTGCTCGGTCATGATCATGCCGAACCAGAAGAGCATCTGGTGATGTTTAGTCTGCAGGCACAGTTGCTCGCCGAATGGGAAGGCGAGCGTAATCGTCGAGGTGCCAGTGAGTAACACCGCGCTGCTGATTCTTGCGGCTATCTTTGTTGTTCTCTCGAGTGTGCTTGTGGCTGCTGAGGCTGCGCTGGCTCGGGTGAGCAAAGTGTCGATTGAGAACCTGAAGAAGGATGGCAATCGCAAGGCAGGTCGACTTCTTGACATGCTCGATGATCGCGCTAAGCATGTGAACTCTTTACTGTTCGCTCACCTGACGCTTTCGACAATGGCCGTAATTCTGGTGACCACGTCGTTCCTGGAAATCTTTGCCGATAACAGTGTTGCACTGCTTGCGAGTTCCGCCGTGATGGTGCCGGTTGGCTACGTGATTCTCGGAGTTGCGCCACAGACGCTAGGGCGTCAGCGGGCAGACACTATCGCGATGGCAACAGCGAGGCTGACCAAGTTTGTTACCTTGTTCTTGTCGCCGTTGACGCGGCTGTTTATTCTGTTGGGCAATGCCATCACGCCAGGCAAGGGCTATCGCGAAGGACCATTTTCGACGCAGGCCGAACTGCGCGAACTTGTAGACCTTGCAGGCGCTGACTCGGTTATTGAAGATGATGAACGTCAAATGATTCACTCGGTATTTGAATTGGGCGACACTATCGCTCGTGAGGTGATGGTCCCTCGCACGGAGATGGTCTGGATTGAGCAGCATAAGACCCTTCGTCAGGCCATGTCGTTGGGGCTTCGTTCGGGTTACTCGCGCATTCCTGTAGTGGGCGAGAGCATTGACGATGTCATCGGTGTCATCTACATCAAGGACATTGCACGTCGAGTGTTTGAGCATCATCAGGCTGAGACAACTGAGCATGTGTCGGACTTGATGCGGGAAGCATTTATGGTTCCGGATAGCCGGTCGGTTGATGAGTTGCTCCGCGACATGCAGAGCGCACGAACGCATTTGGCTGTGTTGGTTGATGAGTACGGTGGCACAGCTGGTCTGGTGACTATTGAAGATGTGCTCGAAGAGATTGTTGGCGACATCTCGGATGAGTACGACGTCCTCGCCCCTGAAGTTGAAGAACTCGCGCATGGCGAATTCCGTGTGAGTTCGCGCCTACACATTGATGATCTGGCCGAACTGATTCACGAAACTTTGGATGATGAGGGCGTCGATACGGTGGGCGGCTTGATGGGCAAGCGTCTAGGGATTGTTCCAATTCCCGGTGCGCAGGTTCGGGTGAATGACTGGTTGTTGACTGCTGAATCTGTGGCTGGCCGACGTCACCGCATTGATTCTGTGCTGGTGACAAAGGATGCTTTTGCGGAAGAAGAGGACGAGAACCATGGCTGAGTGGAATGCTGAAGACGACAAGATCGTGACTCTGGCTCGTGCTGGTCGTGCACGTATTCAGGCGGCAAGTGGCGCGGCACTTCGCGACACCACTGGTCGTACTTACTCCAGCGCCAATGTTGAGGTTGAGTCTCTCGTACTTTCGGCTGTCGAGTTAGTTGTTGGTCAGGCCGTTGCCTCCGGGGCTGAAGGCATTGAGGCTGTTGTTGTGTGCGCAGATGTTGACGTGTCTGTTTCAGCGCGAGACCTTGATGTGATTCGTGGTTTCGGCGGCACAGGTATTCCGGTGCATCACGTGGCTATGAGCGGCGATGTTCTTTCGACGCAGCTCACTTAAGTGATGAGTCAATTGTTCGTAAGTAAGTCTGGCCTTGATGCTGTGGCATGTGCCACGGTGAAAACTCGTTAGAGTGAATGACATGCGCAGTGGTTTTGCTTGTATCGTCGGTCGTCCCAATGTGGGCAAGTCGACGTTGACGAACGCATTGGTCGGGCAAAAAGTCGCCATCACTTCTGATCGTCCGCAAACCACTCGCCACACTATTCGGGGCATCGTTCATAAGCCCGAAGGTCAGCTCATTTTGGTTGACACTCCAGGTGTTCACCGGCCACGCACTTTGCTGGGTGAGCGCCTGAATGCACTCGTTGCAGACACGTGGTCCGAAGTTGATGTTGTGGTGATGTGTTTCCCGGCCAATGAACCTATTGGCCCTGGGGATCGGTTTATCGCGGAGAAGCTTGCCGCATTGCCGCGCGTGCCAAAAGTTGCTCTCGTGACGAAAACCGATGTGGCCGATAAGCAAAAGATTGGTGAGCAGCTGCTTGCTGTACAGGAGCTTGGTGTTCAGCTCGGCATTAATTGGGCGCAGATCGTTCCTGTTTCTGCGGTTGAAAATGACCAGATTGATTTACTCAGCACGTTGCTCCTTGAGCTGCTTCCTGAGGGTCCGGCCCTGTATCCAGATGGAGATCTGACGGATGAGCCAGAGATGGTCATGATTGCCGAACTCATTCGTGAAGCGGCGCTTGAAGGTGTTCACGACGAACTTCCGCACTCGATTGCTGTTGTTATTGAAGACATGGTGCTGCGCGCAGACCGTCCAGAAGATCGTCCCCTCATGGACATTTATGCGCATGTATTTGTTGAGCGTGAAAGCCAGAAGCACATTGTCATTGGCAAGGGTGGTAGCCGCCTGAAAGAAGTCGGCACAACCGCGCGTTTGTCCATCAGCAAACTTCTAGGTATTCCGGTTTATCTAGACATTCGTGTGAAGATTGCCAAGGATTGGCAGCGCGACCCCAAGCAGCTTCAGCGCCTGGGTTTCTAATAATTCATAGGTGCTTCCTGTTACTTAGAGCAGGTGTCGACATTTCTAGCTGGGTTCTGCACTTATGACGGTTCGTATGACCTGCTCTAACTCATGCTGCCAAGTCCCTCCTCGGCCGTAACTCCATGCCGCAATATCTGCCAGTTGGAGCAAGGGCTCTTGGCTGTATGTCAAATGTCTAAATTCGGGAAAAGAGCCAGGTGAGGTTTTGACTGCCTCGCGCAGTAATCGTCTATCTGCAAGATCGCTTGAGATGTTTTCTAGAACCATCAGGTTGCACTCATCTGCTGAGATCTCTTCGCTCAGTGCCTTTAAGGTTCCGAGTCGGGCTTTGAGCATGCTTCTCTCGATGGGCGCCCGCACGATATCGATTGTGATGGGCAGTCTGCAAAGCTCCTGTAGCGCCTACTTACGGACGGATGCAGATTCATGATGCATGTGGACTGGCTGTCCTCGAAATCGTAACTTGTTGGCTGTATGTGAGCGCATCCAGCCGATGTCTCCACTTTGGATTCGCACGGCCACCAAATAGTAGGTCTTCCCGCGGATGGATTCATCCACGTAGGCATGAAAGGGCATCGGGCAAGACTAATTCTCTTGCCCGCAACGGCGTTCAAGTTGTCCACACACGTTGACGACTCGTTGCATTTGGTCTAAGAATTGGCCGTTGGCCCCGGTGGGGTCCAAAAGTGGACCGAGCTTCTCGCCGGACGGCGAGAAGGCTCGGTTTGCGATTTTAGTAACAACCACGTGCTACAGACACTCTGGAACCTTCAACCGACAGGATTCAAAACCGAGTGCAGACAGTTTCACTTGAACAACTTTTCAAGGCGAGACTTTTCAGCCTCATGAACAGTTAATGAAGTCTCGTCACAGCCTTAGTCAAATGGCGTTGCACTCAAAGAGGTCCATCTGACTGTTGTTATTGACCTCATTATGTGCCGCTGATACCTTGTTGACATGGTTTTACGGGGCACTGTCTGATGTGGGTAGTGATCTAACTGTGCAGGAGAGGACATTGGTGAATCGAAACAAGTTTTTGGGCCTCATGCTGGTGTTGACTCTTGCGATAATCCCGATTCTTTCCGCAGGAAACATTGCGAATGCTGCGACCTCGGGAAGCATGCCATCCAGCTTGTTAGCAAATAGCGTCGATTTTCGATTATTGAGTGATTCAGGTACGACACCATCAGTTTCAGGTTTTTCGGGAATTGTTCGAATGGTAGTCACTACAACAAACGGCACCTCGAAGTTGGTATCAACGGCTGGGCTCAAGGCAATAGAGGGATATTCTTCGGCTGATTGGACAGATGGGGCAACTTCTCTGGGTTTTGAGGGGTCGCAGTCAGCAATCAACTCTGCAATTGCCACTTTGAGCTTTAAGGGATCTACGCCAGGTGTACCAGCGACTGTAAGACTCAGTGCGATTCTTGGTGGCCCTGCCTACAATCCAGATAATGGACATTATTACGAGGTCGTCTCTCAGGGCTCCACAATATCGTGGACTGACGCCCGCGCTGCAGCAAAAACTCGAACGTTCAACGGCCTTGTCGGTTATCTAGCCACGATAACATCTGCCGAAGAACAGGCCTTTTTGTATTCAATGACTCAAGCTCGAGGATGGATAGGCGCTACTGACGGTTTCGATATTTCGACCGATCAAATTTGGAAATGGGCAGATGGCCCGGAGGCTAATCAAACTTTTTGGACGACTTCGTGTGGAACAGGGTTAAGGGGAATCTGTGACGCAACTGGAATGTACAACTTTTGGAATACCGGCGAGCCAAACAACTTTTTAGGCCCTGAAGAGAGTGGTGAGTTTGCTCGTGGCAGTGACGGTCAGTGGAATGACGCGAGTAATGGCATTGATCAAAGCCAATACTTAGTTGAATACGGGGGAGGAGGCGGGGCAGTTGCTGAAACTTTTGATGCAACTACACAGATAACCGTCGCTGGCAACCCATCGGCACCCACTGGCCTCACAGTAACTCCGGGTGGAGGTCAGTTAAGTTTGTCGTTCAACGAGGTTTCTGGCGCAAACCTAAATGGCGGGACTTTAGTTAGATATGAATATCAGCAGGATAGTGGACCATGGATAAGCCTTGGCACGTCTAGCAGTGTGAACTTAACGGGTCTGACGAATGATGCAACCTACACTTATGCGGTTCGAACTATAACGACTGATGGCACGGAATTCATTAGCCCCGCTTCAGCAACAGTTTCAGCAATACCTGCCTTGGCTCCAACTGCGCCGAGAAATGTCACAACGAAACTAATTGGAACTTCAGTCACAGTCGCATGGTCCGCCCCGACTTACGACGGTGGATCCCCGATCGTGCGTTATGTGGCAAAAGTGACTCCAGCTGTTGGCGATGTGCTCACTTGCAATACTGTTCCCATCTCGGGAAACTTGCCGCTTCGAACTTGCGTTATCCCAGGGCTAGAAGTCGCAACCGCATACACATTGACAGTGACTGCCGATAACGCGGCATTATCTTCCCCGGATAGTTTGCGGATTAGATTTGCCGTGCCACAGCCCGCTGTGACTACCTCAGGCTCCATTCCGGGAAAGATATTAAGAATCCCACCTACTTCATTCTTCGGCGAAATCCCTACGAACGTTCAGCAGCAATTAGGTAATGCTGGAATTGTTGTTCCACCGAGTGGAGCTGAGCAAGTTAGAGTTTTAAGCAATCTAAGCGTAAGTTCAATTGATTCCCCGTCATCTACGCTTGTTAGTGCGCCTGTCACCTCAGGTTCAGAAATAAATCTGCAGATTGTTCCGCCATCTGACACACCGGTTGGCACAGTGCTGCGAGGAACCATTGAACTTCCAGATGGAACCACGATTGACATTGGAAATGTAACTCTAGATACAAACGCAATTAATTTGGGTACGGGACCAACTGGTTTCACAATCGTTCCAGTTGGCGACTACAAAGTGTACTTTTACCTAGGTGAAAGCGTTGAGGCCCGCGCAAGAGCACTAGCAGATTCGGGACAAATCGAAGTTGTCTATGACTTGTCCGTCAAGTCAGGCCCAAGCGGAATTCCATTGTGGGAAGATCCAGCGACCCCGGCTCCAACGGCGCCACCAACTGACGAATCAAGTCCTGACCCTGCGCCCACTGAAACGCCAGTCGACCCCGCGCCCACTGAAACGCCAGTCGACCCTGCGCCCACTGAAACGCCAGTCGACCCTGCGCCCACTGAAACGCCAATCGACCCTGCGCCCACTGAAACGCCAGTCGACCCTGCGCCAGAAGTTGTACTTGATGCGCGCGGGCTAGCAGTAATTAATCCGCTAGAGGATGCGCCACTAGCGGTTGCCCAAACTGCGGTGAGTGCTATTGCGCTCGCAGCCGGTGCTGCTGCAGCTGCAGCCGGAGCAGCCTCTGCTGCAGGTGCTAGAAGTGGCGGTGGATCGAAGGGCGGGCGTGGATCAAAATCCTCTAGCAGTTCTGGTGGTGATAGTGGCTCTGGAGATGGTGCAACGATTGAAGGCATTGACTTTGAAATCGAAGACTTTAGTAACGGAGCTTTGAACCAGGGTGACAAGTTAAAGATCTGGTCATTAACTGCGGCAACCGCTTTGGATAAACCAAGCCGTAACGCGGCGATAAAGATTTCGCAATTTTCGCCATTGTCGGCAAAACTTATTACAGATGCGGCTTACTTAAGGGCAATGTTTGGCACCCT
>Ga0114964_10001968_pt1 | contig 14702 bp, 14 predicted proteins | sample C_131016_MF_Meta_FD_92638 | JGI IMG/M metagenome (GOLD analysis project Ga0114964, IMG submission 92638) | Freshwater microbial communities from Lake Croche, Canada to study carbon cycling - C_131016_MF_MetaG | ecosystem: Environmental > Aquatic > Freshwater > Lake | place: Lake Croche, Canada... | reverse complement strand
TCTATAGGGTTACTTACCCTCGCAGCACTACTAATCGCCGGTGGCATAGCGTTATCCGTCATATTCGGCATTTTCAACTAAACCAAAGAAAGCAATTCATTGACTGCAACTAAACGCGCCATCGACATGACCATGGTTGCAGCTACTGCTGCATCAGAAAAGCTAGGAGAAAACCTAGTTGCTCTTGATGTGAGTATTCCTTTCGTGCTTGCTGATACCTTCCTAATCGCATCTGGTAGAAACGACAGACAGGTTGCAGCTATCTCTGACTCAATCGAAGAGAAGATGCTTGAAGCAGGTCACAAGTTACTCAGAAGAGAAGGTAAGAGCACAGGACGTTGGATCTTGCTTGATTTTGGAGATATCATCTGTCACGTTATGCATGAAGAAGACAGAGTCTTCTATGACATTGAAAGACTCTGGAAGGACTGCCCAGTGATCTCACTGGAGGCAATTAAAGTCCCTCAGGAGATGTAGTAATCTAGAGGAGTTCGGGCCTATGGCGCAGCTGGTAGCGCACCTGCATGGCATGCAGGGGGTCAGGGGTTCAAATCCCCTTAGGTCCACAAACATAAGAAAGCCACCTAATTGCAGGTGGCTTTCTTACTTAGACTAAATACATGCCTACATACCGCGGATACACGGAAAAGCAGATTGTTGCTCTAATCGATCACACCCTGCTAAAGCCAGAAGCAACTCAAACAGACCTTGAAAGCTGTATCAGCACAGCAATAGCAGCTGATGTCATGGCTATGTGTATTAGACCGATGGATGTGAAGCACTCAGCTGAGGCTCTCAAAGGAACTGCAGTTCGTCTTTGCACAGTAATCGGGTTTCCTCATGGCACAGTAACCACTCACACCAAGGTCCAAGAAACCATTGAGGCTGTCTCTAACGGTTCTATCGAAGTTGACATGGTAATGAACCTAGGGCTCTTTGCATCTAAAGAATATGAAGCCGTGCAAAACGACATTGCTGAAGTAGTAAAAGCAGCCAAGAGCACAAATCCAGAAGCAGAAGTAAAGGTCATTCTTGAAACTTGTCTTTGGAGTGAAGAAGAGATCGTGAAGGCATGTGAGATTACCGAAGCTGCTGGAGCAGATTATGTAAAGACTTCAACTGGCTTTGCAGCCTCTGGCGCCACACCAGAAGTCATTGCCCTAATGCGTAAAACTGTTGGCGACAGACTAGGTGTTAAGGCCTCTGGGGGAGTTAGAACCCTTGATGCACTTATAGACATGGCTGAAGCAGGAGCTTCAAGGGTAGGAGCTTCCGGTACCACAGCCATACTCTTAGAGTTTTCTGAAAAGTCCAGCGAATAACCAAGACACCTAAAAACACTAGGAAATAGGATTAACCCATGAGTAATTCACATAACCCAGTAATGAACCGCATGCTCCCTGCCGAAATCCAAAAGAATCAGGCAGAAATCGACGCACAGTTCGATTCCATTGTTTCCTCACAAAGGATGACCGTAGGTGGCACTGCCATCAAGATCGCAGGTCTCTTTGTGCTTTTGCTAACCGGAGCCATGATTGCTTGGAACGTTGATGCCGTCAAGGGTCTAATGATTCCTGCAGTGTTTGTAGCTCTTGGTCTTGCACTATGGATTAGCTTCTCTAAGAAGGTAAGACCAGGTGCAGTTATTGCTTATGCACTGGTTGAAGGTGTCTTTGTTGGAACCATCTCTTACTTCTTTGAGCAAATGTACCCAGGCATTGTCATGAATGCTGTGCTTGGAACTCTAACCACAGCTGGGGCAATGTTCACCGCATACTCAATGGGCTGGATCAGAGTTACGTCAAGATTCTCAAAGGTTATGGCCTTCGCTCTAATTGGTTATGCAGGTTTTGGTTTAGTGAACCTGATTGTCGGTATGTTCACTAACTCAGCAGGCATTTACTCATCTCAGTTTGGTTGGGTAGCAGGTCTTATTGGTGTTGGGCTTGCAGCATTCACCCTAAACCTAGACTTTGAAGACATCTCTCAGGGTGCAGCTCAAGGCCTTCCAAGAGAGTTTGAATGGCGAGCAGCCTTCGGTCTTCTAGTGACCATGGTTTGGCTATACCTAGAAATCCTTAGATTGTTAGCAATCTTCAATAGAGACTAAGAAGCTTCTACTAAAGCGGCAGTTGAGAAATCAGCTGCCGCTTTTTTCTTATCCAGCCACTGATCCCAGAGTTCATCTAAACGCCAAGCATTCTCAGCCATGATGGAAACACCTCTGGCTCCAGTTCTTCTGACCTTGCCGCCAATCAGCATCAACCTTGTGTTGAATAAGACGTGAGAACAACGTTGTTGAGCATCATCAAAGAATGTTGCATCAGAACAACCAGAACCATCATCTAAAGAAACAAAGACGACTCTTTTACCTGAACGCATCGGTGGTGTTTGAGTAGCAACTCGGATACCTGCAACCATGACATTGGTTTTATTTCTAATATCCAATAACTCATTGGCATAGACCACACCTAGTTCTTCCAACATAGGGCGATACTTCTCAATGGCATGCTCAGAGATGTCCATGTTTAGTAGTTCTAGTTCGGTATCAACCTTGGACGCCATTGAAGGTTCAGGGTTACCTTTAGGCATCTGTTCAATAAAGCTTTCAGAGAATAGTGAATACTCATCTTCTTCAGGACGGACTTTAATAGCATTTAGCTCTTTAACCTTCTCTAAAACATCACCTCTACTAGAACCCTTAGCAAGATCATCAAAAGCACCAATCAGAGCTAACCTTTCAAAGGTTCTTCTTGATGGCTTAGCTCTTAGATAGAAATCACTAAGAGATGAATATGGTTGACCTGAAATAATGCGGTTTATCTCTGTCTCACTAATTGATTTCAGGTCAACAAAGCTCATCCTGATGGCGCTAGTGCCATCATGCTTCTCAACATGAAACTCACTAGAAGAAGCATTTATATCTATTGGCAGTAACCTAACCCCTAGTCTTCTAGCCTCAGCCAATAACAGTCTCCTTGGATACATCCCAGGATCATGAGTCATCACACCGCCTAAGAACTCAGCAGGGTAGTGGGTCTTTAGCCAAGCCGACTGGTAAGTCGGTAACGCAAAAGCAGCACCATGAGCCTTACAGAACCCAAAGGAACCAAAGCCTGCGAGGATGTCCCAAACCTTATCTATGACCTGCTTTGAATAACCCTTCTTAGCTGCACTTACTCTAAAGAAGTTCTCTATCTCTCTTGCCATGCCTGGTTTTTCTAAAGACCTTCTAAGTTCATCTGCACGAGCTAGTGTGCAACCGGTCATCACATGCAGAATACGAAGCACATGCTCGTGGAAGATAACCACTCCGAAGGTTTCCTTCAGGATTGGTTCTAAGTCCTTGTGGATGTATTCAGGCTTTTCAAAACCATGTCTTCTATCTAGATAAGGCAAGATCATGTTGCCTTTCATAGGTCCTGGTCTAAACAAAGAGATCTGAATGGTTAGGTCATTGAACTCAGTTGGCTGATGCTTACCGGTTAGTTCTCTTTGCCCTGGAGATTCAATCTGGAAGATACCCAGAGTGTTAGTAGTTCTAATGGCTTTGAAGGTTGCAGCATCATCCTTAGCAATACCGTCAAGATCTAAAGAAACTCCTCTAACTCTCTTTATCTCACTAACTGCATAAGCCATCGTTGACTGCATGCGAACACCTAGAACATCTAGCTTTAGAAAGCCCATCGGGTCCATGTCATCTTTATCAAACTGACTCATCGGTAATCCCATACCGCTAGGTTCAACAGGGGTCAGTAAAGGAAGAGTTAGATCACCCAGGATAACTCCACAGGGATGCATAGAAATATGCCTTGGAATACGGTCTAATCGCTCAGTCATATCAACCAGCAGGTTCATCTTCCGATCATGTTCAACTGCCTGCGCAAACTCAGCAAGCTCAGGCTTTACCCGAAGAGCATTACGGAAGCTCCTTGCGCTGAAACGCCACATCGATTCAGCGATGCTATCTACCTGGTCAGGATCTATGCCAAGCGCTAGAGCACTGTCTCGCATTGCTCCTCTGCCTCGATATGTTGATTGCATGGAGAGCAAGGTAACTCGTTTAGAACCGTAACGCTTAAAGATTGCCCGGTAGATGTCGTGTCTTCTAGCTGACTCAACATCGATATCGATATCAGGTAGAGAAGATCTTTCAACTGATAAGAATCTCTCAAACAACAGATCGTGCTCAATCGGATCAACACCAGAGATACCTAACAGGTAGTTCACTAAAGAACCAGCACCGCTACCACGAGCAGCAATCCTGATGTTCATATCCCTAATCATCTGAGCAACATCAGCAACAGTCAGGAAGTATGTTGCAAAGCCAAGCTTGTTGATGGTAATCAACTCTTGATTCAACCGGTGTTGAATCTTGGCTAAGTTCTTACCTGAGACAGAACCGTATCTCCAGTTCACACCAGACTGAACCTTCTGAAACAACACTTCAAAAGGAGAACCTTCAATACCTAAGGCTTCTTTCTCTGGAGTCTTAGGGTTACCCCAACCACAATCACTAACAGGATCTAATCGACAGAGGTCGGCTAGTAGGGAAGTGTCACTAAGTAACTTCCTTGCTCTCTTTCTGTATTCAGTAATCTCCAAAGCAACAGCTTGCATTTGAGCTTTAGGTTTCAACCAAGCTTGAGCATTAGGTTGAGCTTCGAACTTACCTAACGGTTCTAGAAACCGTGCAGCATCAAGGATGTCTGCAGTGATCGCATCATCGGGTTCGATGTATCTAACGGAGTTAGTAAGAACTGCTGGAACATTCAAAGAATCAGCTAGTTCCAGCATTCTTCTAGCCTGAACTGAAGAGAACATCTTGCCTGGTTCAGTTAGTAGAGAAACAATCTCAAGACCTAGAACACCTGGTTTACTAAATAGTTCTAACCACTTACCTAAAGCCCTAACAGCAGCCGTCTTAGATCTACCTAGAGTTGCTTTACCAACATCACTATCTGGACCAAGCAGAACAGTAATAACTCCAGAACTAGCAAAAGCTGCCAGTTTGGTTCTCTTGATACCAAACTGCTTCTTCTTACCTCCAGCATGAGCCTCAGTAACAACAGCGCAGAGAGCTGCCCAACCTAAACCCTTGTTCTGCCCGTGGGCTAGAACAACTACTCGAGCAAGTAGAGAACCATCTTCATCTAGAACAGGTAGATCCACCCCAACAATAGGAGCTAGATCTACCTGTAGACAGGCACCGATGTGCTTAACAGCACCATAGAGCCCGTCCCTATCAGTAATAGCCAGCGCATCAAACCCCAGGTTATGAGCAGTCTCAACCAATAGCTCAGGCCTATTAACCCCATAGTGTGAAGAGAACCCTGAGGCTACGTGAAGGTGGGTAAAACTCATAAATCTTCCTATAAACATTATCCGAACATATGTTCGGATATAGAAGTTTATAGGTTTGGGGTGACATTGCAAATTTACATAATGTGGGCGGAATCCGTCCCATTTATGCAACACTGTGAGTTGAGCAGATATGCTGAAAACTAGAAAACGGGGAGATAAATTCCAATGATAAAAGATGCAAATTCGATAACCGTGGGATCTCTACTGTCTTCCGATAAGGATTTCAATTTCCAGGTTCCCAGATATCAGAGAGAATACTCTTGGTCCAAAGATCAGTGGTCGGAACTTTTTGATGATTTTATGGAGTCAGATTCGAACGATTCTCATTTCATTGGAAGCATAATCTGCATTGACAAGTCTTCTGGAGCCCTAAAACAAAATATTTTAGAAGTAGTAGACGGCCAGCAAAGACTAACCACATTAACCATATTGTTAGCTCGCTTATACAGAGAATTGGATTTGAGAAAAGAACAATTCAAAGACGATGACAACGCCCAAGCGGATTACGTAAATCTTCGAAGGATGATTATCAACTCGAATAAGCAGCCTAGGTTTCAACCGCAGGAGCAGGGTCAAAATAACGTTGACATTTTAGAAGCACTAAGAAAAAGTGGCTTCGATCTCTCATCTCAACCAACGTCTAACTTTGGGAATCGCAGAATTGGCAAAGCGTTAAAGTACTTCGATAGTCGAATTATTCAAAGAATTCAGGAAATGGAATCAGAAGGCAAAACAGATCTAGAAGCCATAAATGACATAATTCAAAGAGTCAAGAGTGCGGTATTCGTGCTTATCGAGGTAAATAGTCATGCAGATGCTTTCGTGCTATTCGAAACGCTTAATAACCGAGGCCTTTCACTTACACCGATTGACCTTATTAAGAACCAACTCCTTGAAAAAACCAGTGAAACATTAGGGGTGGATGCCACTTACGATAAGTGGAGGGAATGGCTAGCCAATATTGGGTCTGAATATCGCGACCAGGAGAGGTTCTTTAGACAGTTCTATAACGGTTTCAAAAATCAATGGGATTTGACTGTTAAGAATGCCCCTTTTGCAACTAGGACAAAGCTAATCACGATTTACGACGAACTTGTAAGTAAGGATTTTGACTTATTTGCTCATCGAATGGATGTAGCAACACAGTGCTACGGAACAATAATTGCAAATCCAGGCTTTGAAGCCAAACCGGATGCATTGAAGAAGCAGTTACTCGAGCTGTCGCGTGTGGAAGGCGCTCCTGCGTACACTCTTCTGCTGAGCCTCTTTGTAAATAAGCAAGAGTGGAAATTGAGTGATCAACACCTAATTGATGTTGTAAAGACACTGGTGAGCTTCTTTGTAAGAAGAAATCTTACTCAAACCCCACCTACATACGCTTTAGACAGGTTCTTCATTTCAGTGATTGAGGCTTGGGCGATTAACCCCGATCAAGCAGTAATGGAATTCAAGGGAAAGATTAGATCTGTATCTAGTTCAGCTGAAGTATTTGAAGACAAATTGCGTGAAGGAATTTATGAAGAAAATACTGGTATAACAAGGTATGTCTTAACCGCATTAGAAGAGTCGAAGATGACTAAAGAGATTTTCGTTGACCTGTGGGCTCAAGAAGCGGTAAAGGGAGATAAGCAGAGATATGTTTGGACTATTGAACACATCGTGCCCCAGGGAAAGAATTTACCTAAGGGATGGGTAGAAGCGCTTGGTGGGGTAGAAGCTGCAGCAGAGTTTCAGGACGTAAAGGTTCATACTCTAGGGAACCTAACTTTAACTGGGTATAACTCTTCACTCTCGAATCTAACTTTTGAGGACAAGAGAGATAGGGTTTCCAAAAACTCGCTTGGAAAATTAGTGCCTGTTGGATATAAAAATGGGCTCAAACTCAATTCAGAATTGGAAAACGCTTCGTCTTGGACTCAGGCGGATGTAGAAAATCGAACTAATGAACTTGTTGAAGAGATTCTGCAACTTTTTAAGTTGTAACTTACTCAAACCGCCTCAACAGCTTCCAGCTATTAGCAGAGGTGTTATGAAGTAACTCAAAAGGGCACTTAGTTCCATCACCAGTAGCTAGGAACCGCCACATCTCTAGTTCAACAGCCCCAGATCCAATACCTCTGTGAGCTCTTTCTTCTACCCACCATTCAGCCTTGGCAAACCATCTAACTGGTCTAGAACTAACCTGATAGTCCTTTTCCCTCCACCTAAAGAGGGTAGGAGCACCATCCTGATCCACTAAAACAGCCACAGCTTCGTCTATACGTCCCATAAATCACCCTAACAAGATATCCGAACATATGTTCGGATATTAGAGTCTAAAGGTTTGGTCTGACAAGGCAAATTGGCCTTATGAATAAAGGCTCCCCAGCTTCGGGATGTAACTGGAATAGGTGTTGCCCAACCTGAATTTGTCACACGAACGGATTAGCATAAGAGACTATGACTCATGATCTGAAAAAGAACTCAAAAACCGTCTTGCCATTCCGATGGCCAGGTGGAAAATATTACGCAATCAGTAGGCTGCGACAGTTCTGGGAAAACTTCGAACATGATGAATACAGGGAACCCTTCCTTGGAGGTGGGTCAGTCTTTTGGGCTAAACCCAAGGCTGAACATAACTGGCTAAACGACAAAGACGAGGGTTTGATCCGGACCTTGAACGTTATGAAAGATGAGAAGTCGAGATCAAGGTTTGTAAAACTTTTTCAGGATCTTCCTGAGCCTACAAAAGAAATTCACGCGGAAGTAAAGGCACTCGTGCCAAAATCTGAAATTGAGTTCGCCTTTAGGTACTACTACCTAAATCGAACTTCCTTTAGTGGAAAGATGAAGAATCCGTCTTGGGGATATCGCCCGATACGTAGCCTTCCACCAAAGAGATGGAACGAAAGGATTATTCCGTCTGGCCAAAAACTTGATGAAGTTAAGCTCACGAGTTTGGATTTCTCCGAAGTCATGTTGATGCCCAGTGTCGGAAAAAAAGTACTCATGTTCCTGGATCCCCCATATTTTCATGCGAAACAAGAGAGTCATTACGCTGTCTCGTTCAAGAAAGACGACCATGTGCGATTAGCCGAGACAGCAAAAAAGACCAAGCATAGCTTCTTCTTGACTTATGACGATTGCCCAGAGATCCGAAAGCTATATTCGTGGGCAAACATTTATAGTCTTGAATTCTTTTACAGGTTAGACAACTCAAAGGATAATGAAGACAAAAGAAAAATTGGTTCAGAGGTAGTCATTACGAATTACGATCCACTGAATTTAGATGAAAATGCACTTCTCAGGAAAGTGGACTGAAAGTGAATTCGAAACAAACTGTTCGACCATTTTTGAGGTATCCAGGAAGCAAATACAACGCCGCCAAATACATCGAACCTTACTGGACAGACTTAGATTTCAGTGAGTATCGAGAACCATTTCTTGGAAGTGGAGCTATCTTTTTCAAAATGCCAAAGGTGGAGATTTCTTGGTTAAATGACTCCGATGAAGAGCTTATAAACGTTTTTCAAGTGGTTGCCGATAAGTCGTCGCGGTCAAAGTTGCAGTCTAGAATCGAGAGCTTCTTACCTACTAAGGAATCATTCGAGGAACTAAAGGCTTGGAAGCCTAAAACTAAGCTTGACAGAGCATACAGATACTTCTTGATAAATAGAACTTCTTACAGTGGAATTATGAAAATGCCGAATTGGGGTTTCCACGAGACAAAGAGTGTACAGCCTGATAAATGGGTGTCTAGGCTCGAAGGTGCCGGAGGGAAACTCGCCGGTGCAAAAATAACATCTCTTGATTTTGAGGAGTTGATAACTGCCGGAAGTACAAATTCTGTCTGGATGTTCTTGGATCCGCCTTACTATGCTGCGGATCAAAAGCGTGCCTACGTGAACTATTTTCAACAAAACGATCATTTGAGGTTGGCGTCAACTCTAAGGGGTACGAAACACAGATTTTGTCTGACGTACGACAACTGTCCCGAAATAAAGAAACTTTATTCCTGGGCAAATGTCAATGAGATCGACTGGCGCTACCACACGGCAAATGCAAACGTAACTACACGCAAAATGGGTAAAGAACTAATTATTTGCAACTACTGAAGGTGCCAGTTGAAACTTGGTCAGACAAGTCGGTCAAACGAGTCTAAATAGTATGGCCCCGAGGTTCGAAAGTTTGAGTTCTCGGGTATTGTTTTGTGTCCTTGGATTTGTGTGTATGAATCCAAATCAGGCATAAAGTAAAGCTTGTTTGCTTCATCTCTGAGGCCAAAAAGTTTAATATTTGGATATAAAGTTAGCCGGAACCCAGACTCATCCCAAGCCAAATTAGAGAAAAAGCTGCCTTTCTTCACTCTATAGTGAATGGGTAAGTCAATTACGGGAATGATGACGAAATGCAGTCCCGTTCCTTTGTACTCAACGGGCAATTGGTGTTCTGAAACCACAATAGACAAGAAATCGAACATGTTTCTCTGGTAACCTCGCTTTGGGAATTTTCCGTGGGTTCCCATTACCTCAACACCTATCTTCAACTCTGACGGATCGCAGAAGCCTTCCGATGTTCCTTTCGTCTGAATTTTCACAAGTTCTTTGGTTTCTGAGAGGTAGGCGACATCGTATTTTGGGTAGGGGCCAACAGGTTCGACAGTTTCAAACCCTTCATCTCTAAGTTGGCTAGCAAACCACGCTTCCTTGAGGTTGCCTTTTAAGCCCATAACAGCAGCACGAAAATATTCCGGTTTGCATAGTGTTGCAATAATCTCGAAATCTTCAAGGAATGTCACGGAACTTAGAAATGGAAGTTCACTGTCCTTTGGAATAGTTCTATCGTCAATGTTCTGGCCAGTCAGTCCATCCAAGCCGATCAATTCCCACCTATTCAAATATTCACTGTCCAAAGCAAACGACGCAGGATCTGCCAGGTGGCCAGGCCAACTAGAGTGAGTCGGGATCTCGTTCCATGGCACCATCAAAACACCTTGTACTGGATGCAATACAGCTAGAAGATCAAAACTTTGCTTAGAGATTGAATACAAGTTGTTTGGTCGACTTTCGTCGCCGTGTGTCTTATGAAGAGCTACTTTGACCGTCTTCGGGTTCTTGAGGAGTTGAGTAATTGGGGTTTTTACTTGAATGGACTTTCCCGAAACAAACACATCAACATCGTGATCTCCTTGACCGTCAACAATGATTGCTTGGGGAGCAGCCCTTTTGATCATCTTGACGAGGAAGCTTTCAAAACATACTCCCTTTATTGGACGAAGAATGTTCGCATCTGTCTTCACCAACTCGTCTATAAGTTGGAAATCCAAATTTTTTATTCCGATTATTGTTTCAAATCTTGCTCGCAGATCTGCGTCAATCATTTGATCTCCCTAAAGACCTTTGCATTGTCTACATTGTTCTCAATGCTCAACACAAAGAGTACTTCAAATAGACCAAGAGTACCAATAAAATCTATACAGTTCGATTGACCCACTTTACGTCCCCGGCTGCAGCATGGCGTTACTTCCCAGTCTTACTCACCTTGATCTGAACTACTTTTCTTAGGTCTAGGTATTTGCCTGTGGTTGGAGAAGTGAGGTTGATGGTACAGGTTCCTGCCGTCCTACCCGCAGTTACCTTTAGCACCTTGGTGGTTACCGTCTTGCCATGGTCAGTATTTGTTACGTTTACCATCTGGGCCCGACACGGGCCTGAAAATGCTGCTCTTGCGAATTTATTAGCGTTGGTGGTTATGTTTAGGTAGATTATGGAATCGAACTTTAAGATCGCCGAATCGTTTAGCCCTGCTAGGGTTTGGGCCGAATTGCGATAAACCCATAGATATTCTTTGGGTCCTCCAGAAGTAGGAGTAGACGTTTGGAAAAATAACTGGTCATTCAAGACGAAAGTGCGGGAAACTCTGGAACTTTGGTTTCCGCCAGTTAATTTCGTAGCATCTACGATTGTATAGAGGTCACCATTTGTCAATCTCCAAAAAAGACCGTCCTTGGTTGTGAAGTACAAGTCACCTTTGAAATCAATCAAAACACTGGGATTGGAGCCCTCTTTCCCTTTGACAATATCCGCCGCCAGGCGTGGGCCAGAGTCCGTGAAAGAGAAGAGCTCCATGCCTAGTTTCGTGTCTTGGCCTGAAGAGAATAATTCTCCATTTACTTCAGTCAGGAAAGATGTATAGAAGTTTGAAACTTGATCGAAGGAATGCGAAACAAGGTCGTAGGACCAGAGCGAATTTTGATAGTCAGGCGCTAAACCTCCACGATAGAAAACCTTGCCGCCGCTTTCAACTTGAAATTCCAAGTAGAGGACACCCCTTTCTTGGGGAAAAAGAGGGGCAGAACTATCAGTCGAAAACAACCGACCTTCGACTGAATAAAGCGCTGAATCTCCATCACAGGCCAAAGACCCTAAGTCGCTTGCGGAGGCTATTTTTGTAAGGTTTGAAGCTATTTCCCAGATACTGGAATTTTTGCCAACGAAAAATATGGTTTCGTTGCAATTCTTAGCACCCCAAGGTGACTCTTGAGACAATTCAGGGAAAGTGGTTGAAAGGTTGGCTGAGGAGAATCCATTCCATGTAAACAGTGATCCTCTCATACCCCCATTACCACTGTCGCAATAGCCTAAAAGCAGCAATTTGTTTTTGTATACACCTACTGGATTAGGAGTAAAGCAAGAATCGGGAAGTTTCCGAAGTACAACCTCGAATTCTTTTCCATCAAATCGGAGAAGAAAATCAGATTCTTCGTCGGACCCCAGACAGTAAAGTGACCCTTTGTACTGAACCCATTGATCGGCACAGTTTCTAGCGTTTGTAGAAACAAGTTTCGGGTAGAGGTCTGTGGCACTTGCAGAGTTTGGAATGAAGATACCGGCGAACAACAGTGTCATGGTTGTAATCGATAGGTATAATTTTTTTTGCATCCTCAAGTCCGTTTCATTCAGGTGACGCCTTTACATCCTATTCATTGAATACAACTTTGTAGTCGTTTGGAGACATTGATTTGAAGCTCTACTAAAAGAAGTAGACGCTAACAGTGCTATACCGGAGTAATAAGAACAGATCCCTGACTACGGACGCTTCCAACCTCAACCCCTACCGGCCAGAACTCAACTTCTGCTGCAATCTGATCTGATTCTTCAGCTAGTTCGTTTAGTAGGGCCTGAGTGGTGTTCTCTGGGTCTTCTAGGTTGTCTGGGTCTAGCCATTCGGCCATTGAGGAAGACGAGAGCAGGATTGGGTTTCTTTCGTGGATTGGAGCTAAAGGATCTGCTGCATCTTTGGTGAGGATTGCAAAAGATAGCAGCCACCTTGAAGGATCATCAGGTTTCTTTGTTGGGTCTAGCCACCAGTCATAGATACCAGCCAGAGCAAGCATGCCGTGGTCACCTGCGTTGATGTAGAAAGGTTGTTTAGAGCCATCTTCTTTGATTTGCCATTCGTAGTAGCCAGATACTGGCATTACGCAGTGCTGTCTCAGCACTGCGTTTCTGAAGGTTGGTTTCTGAAGAACAGTCTCGATACGAGCATTGTTGTGCAGGGGAGTGTTTGCTGGTCCTTGGGAGTTTCTAGGAATTAGTCCCCATCTTGCTGAATGCATTTGTCTTCTAAGTTCACCGGCATGTTCGCCCTCGTTCTCTTTGAGAACTCGGTCAACAATGATTGAGGCTGGTAGTGAAGGAGGGTTGTTATAAGTAATGCCCGGTTGTTCACCGATCACATCGTCAATATCAAAAAGTGTTGCTAGTTCGCCAACAGATCTGGCAACTACTGTTCTGCCACACATTAAGCGTTAGGTCGCTTCATTTCAGCTTCGCGAAGCTTGGCTGCTCTTTCTTTAGCTTTCTCTGCATCTTCAATCATCGCGTTAGCTGATTTATCTAAACGCTTTTTAGCAAAGGCCACTATAACTAGGAATACGACGATGATTCCAACAATTATTACTCCACCAAACTTGAACTGGTTCACAGCTTCTGATGCACCTTTAGCAAACCAACCAATACCAAGGTAGACACCAGCCCATAAAGCGCAGGCAGCTGCAGTCCAGGTAATGAATGTTCTGTAGGTCATCTTGGTCATACCTGCTGTTACAGGAACTATAGAGTGAAGTACCGGTAAGAATCTAGACATAGCAATCGCTAGTCCACCTTTTGATTCAACGAAGGTATCGGCTTTATGCCAGGTGCTCGGTGAAATTCTTTGACCAAGCTTGCTTGATCTGATTCTTGCTCCGAAGACTCTACCCACCCAGAAACCCAGAGATTCACCAGCAAAAGAACCTAGTAATACAGCTATGAATAACCAGGTGTAGTCACCCCAGTCTTGAATCATGGTTCCAGCTGCTAATACGACTGTGTCACCAGGGATGATTAGCCCTATAAAGATGCTTGTTTCGAGCATGATTGCGAAACCAGCAATCAGGTTCCGCCAAAGCGGGTCAAAGGTTTGGACAGCTGTGTTGAGCCAGTCGATGAATTCGTTCACATACCTAGTTTAAGGTAGTGGCGATACTAACTTCTCTAGTTCTTTATCAAAGAGCTCTTTGTGTTCTCCTGGTTTGAACTGTTCTGAGAGACCAATCCAGTTGGTCACAGTTCTTATTCCCTGAAGTGAAGAGAGTAGCCAGACCTCTTTATTGATAAGTTCCTCAGGTCTTCGGTTAGAGAATTGGGTTTTTATGCCAAGCTGCTCGGCTATTTCAAAGACTTCTGTTCTTGTTATGGATTCAAGCCAAGGTATTTCATTGCCTGGGGCTACCAGGGTGTCTTCTTCCCACCAGACCAAGGAGCTAAGCGATCCTTCTGAGATGAAGCCTTCTTTATTGAGAAGAATTGCTTCATCTGCTCCTTGTTCTTGAGCTTGTTGTCTTAGCTTGGCACCAAGTTCAAGTTCAGGTCCTTTGACGCTTAGGTCTGCTCTTGGATCTGGTTCTGGGCAGGTCCAGAGAGTAACTGTTTGAGTGATCTCAGGTGCTGGTCTTATTTGAACCTTTAGGGAGAGGTCTGTTTGGATCTCTAGTCTTGGGAACTGGTTACCGGTTCTTGGAACTAGTTCTAAGAACTTGAATAAGAACTCAGGTAATTGGGGGAGTAAATCAGGTGCTTTGAGGCTGGTTTGTTTGATGAACCTTATTATGTGTTTATCCAAAGATCTGACCTTACCTTCAGATACCAGCAAAGAATCAGCTACCAAGATGGGTAGGTTTTCGTTGGTTTCAACGAAAACACCATCCTTATATAGGTAGTTGGTCATCGGTTTAGTCCTTTATCTCTATGGCTCTAATCTAGAGGTAGTAAAACTAATTTAGAGCAGGGATACATGCGTTTATTTAGCGCAAAACT
>Ga0114964_10001967_pt1 | contig 14717 bp, 14 predicted proteins | sample C_131016_MF_Meta_FD_92638 | JGI IMG/M metagenome (GOLD analysis project Ga0114964, IMG submission 92638) | Freshwater microbial communities from Lake Croche, Canada to study carbon cycling - C_131016_MF_MetaG | ecosystem: Environmental > Aquatic > Freshwater > Lake | place: Lake Croche, Canada... | reverse complement strand
TACCGGCAGCGGCAAGTAGCAACATAATTCCGATAGCAGTCAACGTTCCAGTCGACGCATGTGGTGCTGCAGCTTTAATTCCAGCAAATGAGGCGGTTCCCATGGAAGCAAAAGCAATCATGATGGCAAGCGAAAGACCTAAGTCACCTACGCGGTTCATCACGAATGCTTTTTTCGCAGCAGTTGCATAAGTCGGCTTTTGATTCCAGAAACCAATTAAGAGATAGGAGGCTAAACCAACGCCTTCCCAACCAACATAAAGATTTAAATAAGAATCACCAAGTACCAAAAGCAACATGGCCGCGATGAAAAGGTTTAAGTAGGCAAAGAAACGTCGACGATCTAAATCGTGAGACATGTAAGAAATCGAATAGATATGAATCAGTGTGCCTACACCGGTAATGAGTAGAACGAAACAGATGGAAAGTTGATCGAGCAGAAGCGAGGCATCGACGTTAAATGACCCAACGTTGATCCAAGAAAATATTTTCTGAGTCAGTGCGCGTTGAGCCGTTGGTTGTGCCAACATCTGGGTAAATAGATAAACACCTACTCCGAATGAGCTGGCTGATGCCAAGGTACCCAGCAAATGCCCCCATTTATTGGCTTTACGGCCAGTCAGCAGAAGTACTGCCGAGCTAAATAAAGGGATTGCGATTAAAAGAACGATTAGATTCGAGGTCATGGGCGTTATCGCTTCAATAGGTTCGCATCATCAACTGATGCTGATCGACGTGAACGGTAGATAGTTACGATGATTGCCAACCCAACTACAACTTCACAAGCTGCTACCACCATGGTGAAGAAAGCCACGATCTGACCATCTAGGTTGCCATTAATTCGCGAGAAAGTTACAAAAGATAGATTTGCTGCATTAAGCATTAGTTCAACGCACATAAAAACCACTATTGCGTTACGGCGAATAACTACTCCGACAGCGCCGATTGTGAATAGAAGTGCTGAAAGATAAAGGTAATTTGCTGAATTCATTACTTATCCTCCGCCGCATTGTCGTTGTTATTTAATTGATACTGCGCAGAATCCAACATGTCGCCACGTGCTTTCAAAGTTGCTGAAATAGAGGTTGGAGCCGGAGTTCCATCAGGCAACAACGCTGGTACATCGACAGCGTTATGAAGTGCAAAAACTCCTGGACCAGGCAAGCCAGCCGCTGCAGCTAAAGAACCAGAGCGGAAGCGGGCTTGTGACTGTTCGCGCTGAGTTACGCGCTTTACCGTGCGCTCATGGTGAGCTAAAACCATTGCACCAAGTGCCGCAGTAATCAACAGCGCTGATACCACTTCAAATGGCCAGACATAATCACTAAATATTAATTGAGCTAAACCTTGCACGTTTCCATTTGAATTTGCATCAACTAAACCTGCAGTTGTGCGACCTAAGGTCGCACGACCTAGTAGCGAGATCAGTAATCCACCAAAACCCAGCGAAGCCGTAATTGCGATCCAGCGCAGACCTTTAATGGTTTCAGTTAGAGATTCAGATGAATCAACACCGACCAACATGAGAATGAATAAGAAGAGCATCATTACGGCGCCGGTATAAACAACTACTTGGACAATACCTAGGAAAGCAGCGTCTTGGGCTATGTAGAAGATAGCCAGTGTGATCATTACCCAAGCCAGCAAGATGGCTGAGTGAACGGCTTTCTTGACCGTCAACATAGCAATCGCTGCAGCAACTGCAAGTGGCGCCAAAATGTAAAACAGAACAGCTTCGGGCTTTGCCGTTTGACCTAAGTTCAGTGCGTAATTAATCATTGGGCAACCTCCTGCGAAGGATGCGAGCTTTTGATTTCATTCTTGTAATAGTTGGTATCGGTCGTATTTGGATACATTGGATGCGGTGGCATCAACATTCCGGCACGTAGCGGGGCTAGTAAATCTTCTTTTTCAAAAATTAACTTTGAACGTGTCTCATCTGCGAGTTCATATTCGTTCGTCATCGTTAGCGCACGGGTTGGGCAAGCTTCGATGCAGAGACCACAGAAAATACAACGCAGATAATTGATCTGATAAACCCGACCATAGCGCTCACCTGGTGACATGCGATGGTCTTCAGTGTTTGCAGCGCCTTCCACAAAAATCGCATCTGCTGGACATGCCCAAGCGCAAAGTTCGCAACCGATACATTTTTCGAGACCATCGTCGTAGCGATTAAGTTGATGCCGACCATGGAAACGAGGTGCAGTTGGTTCTTTAACTTCTGGATAATTAACAGTATTAACTTTCTTAAACATGGTTGCGAAAGTAACCCAGAAACCTTGCATCTGAGCGAAGAGGCTCTTTGAGCCCTTCTGTTCAATCTGCGCGAATTCAATATCGTTTACGGAGATCTCTCGCTGGTTCATCGGTTCGATGTTTTCAGACATTACTGATCTCCTTTCTGGCCAGTTGAGACATTGATGGTTGAAACCTTGATGGGCAATTGCGGGATCGCGAAATTAGGTTCAGTGACTTCAGCATGAGGTGCATTTTTCTTTTTATTCTTGGCGCTTTCGAAGCCGAAATTAACCAACATAACCAGAAGAACAACTGTGCTAGCGAAGGCCACAGTGGCTGCTTTCGGGGCTCCGTTAAGTGAAAGTACGCGCAAAGTAGCCACAATCATGATCCAAGCAAGAGAAACTGGAATCAATACTTTCCAACCAAACTGCATGAATTGGTCATAACGCATACGTGGCAATGTGCCGCGGAGCCAGACGAAAATAAAGAAGAAGAAAATAACTTTGGCGAAGAACCAAACCATAGTGAACCATCCGCCGAGCCATTGTTCTGTGAAACCAAGGCCTGGTAGTGCGTGGTATCCACCCAAGAACAAAGTAGTAGCAAGGGCAGAAACTGCGATGATGTTTACGTATTCAGCTAAGAAGAAGAGTGCGAATTTCAGAGATGAGTACTCAGTGTGGAAACCACCAACAAGTTCGCCTTCTGCCTCAGCTAAGTCGAACGGCGCACGGTTAGTTTCGCCAACCATTGATATCGCATAAATAATGAAGGATGGGAAAAGAACTACCGAATACCACCAGTGATTCTGTGCTGCCACGATTTCAGAGGTAGACATCGAACCGGCATAAATGAATACTGCAACCAAGGAAAGCCCCATAGCAATTTCATATGAAATAACTTGAGCGCTAGAACGAAGCCCGCCGAGAAGTGGGTAGGTAGAACCAGATGACCAACCGGCCAACACAATTCCGTAAACCCCGACAGAAGCAATCGACAAAATGTAAAGAACACCTACTGGAATATCAGTTAACTGCATGGCGGTAACTTTTCCGAAAAGGTGAACTTGGCCCGAAAACGGAATTACTGCAAAAGACATAAAGCAGGTTGTCGCGCTAATGATTGGCGCAATAATGAAAACAACTTTGTCTGCAGCTGCTGGAATTAAATCTTCTTTTAGCGCCAACTTAACGCCATCAGCTAGCGCTTGAACAAGACCGAATGGACCAACACGGTTAGGCCCAAGGCGCTGCTGCATGCGAGCAACAATGCGTCGCTCTCCCCATACTGACATCAGCGTTAGCAGCACACATAAAGCGAAAACCAGTACGCCTTTTACTGCGATTAACCAGCCTGGATCGCCTGCGATTAATTGAGCATTTGTCATGCTTTCACCACCGTAACTACTGAGTTATGTGCGACTCCAAGATTGGCCAGTAATTGTGAACCAGCAGAATTACGCGGCGCCCAAACTGCATCATCATGAATATTCTCAACTAGCGCTGGCAACATTACCCAACCATTGCTATTTGAAATCTTAAGAAGTTCGCCATCGACAACTCCGAGGGTAGCTGCTCGCTTCGGCGATATAACTGCAACTGTGCGACGGGCAGTACCAGCCAGATTTTCTTCGCCCTTTTGCAGAGTTCCAAGATCAAGTAAGCGGCGCCAAGAAGTTAGAACTGCTTGGTCACCAGATACTGAATGTGCACTCGCAGCAGAAACTGTAGGTGTGGAAACTTTCGCACCATCCCAAGTTCCTATCGAAGCCAGTTCATTAGCCGCATTTGCAACTGTTCCAAGCGAAATCGAATGTCCTAATTCATCGGCAATCATCGAAAGAATTCGCAAGTCACTTCGGTTAAGTGATTCAACTGCAATTTCAAATTCGCGAGCACGACCTTCCCAATTAAGGAAGGAACCGCTCTTTTCAGTGATAGCTGCAACCGGAAGTACTACATCGGCATATTTAGTAACTTCGCTATTAGCAATTTCGAGTGAAACTACGAAAGCACTCTTAAGTGCTGAAATTGTGGCATCAGGATTTGGGCCATCTAGTGGGTCAACGCCACCAACTAATAGCGCCTTAACTTTTCCGTCGTTTACTGCCGCAACAATTTGATCAGCACTTCGACCAATTTCAGTTGGAAGTGAATCGACGTTCCAGACTGAAGCAATATCAACACGGGCAGCAGCATCAGAAACCGGACGACCGCCTGGTAATAAATTACCAATTGCGCCGGCAGCTAAAGCACCACGCTCGCCGGCGCGACGAGGAATCCAAGCCAACTTAGCGCCAGTGCGATCAGCCAAAGCTGCTGTAGCGCTTAATAATCCAGCGCTTTCGGCAGCGCGTTCGCCCACCAAAATAACTGATTTAGCAGTTAGTTCTTGTGCTGCAACTGCGCCAGCTTCTTGGCCAGGTTGAACTGAAACAAAGTTTGCACTGAGTTTTTCAACTGCAATTGATTCCTTGCTACCAATTGAAGTTACTTTCAAGCCGCGCTTCTTAAATTGCTTGTTAATTCGCAAGAAAACAATTGGTGATTCTTCTTCAGGCTCAAAACCTACGAGTAATACTTGATCAGCCTTATCAATATCACGGTAAGTGGTTGCATTGTTTACAACTCGAGCCGCCAAGAATTCACGTTCTTCATCTGAAGAAGTACGTGAGCGGAAATCAATATCGTTTGTGCCAAGTGCTACTCGAGCAAACTTGCTGTAACCATAGGCATCTTCATACGTAGCACGGCCGCCAACTAAAACTGCAGCACCTTTGCTCAAGCCCGCAGCTGCAGCTGCGATTGCTTCTGGCCATGAGGCTGTAACAAGTTCGCCACTTTCATTTCGAACTTGTGGAACTGTTAGGCGATCAGTTGAAGTTACGTACTTGAAAGCCCAGCGACCTTTATCGCAGTTCCATTCTTCGTTTACTTCAGCATCATCGCCAGCAAGTCGGCGAAGAGTTTTCCCGCGACGAACATCGGTACGTAAATCGCAACCAGATGCGCAATGTTCGCAAGCCGATGGAGTTGAAACTAAATCAAATGGTCGGGCTCGGAAACGGTAAGAAGTTCCGGTTAGCGCGCCAACTGGGCAAATTTGAACTGTGTTTCCAGAGAAGTAAGACTTAAACGGATCTTCTTCGTAAATTCCTACTTGCTGAAGCGCGCCACGCTCATTCAAAGTGATGAAAGCATCGCTAGCGATTTGATCAGAGAATCGAGTACAACGTGCGCATAGAACGCAGCGTTCGCGATCAAGCAGAACTGAACTAGAAATAGCTACTGGCTTTTCAAAAGTACGCTTAGTGCCATCAAGGCGCATATCTGGATTGCCATTGCTCATCGCTTGGTTCTGCAATGGGCACTCGCCACCTTTGTCGCAAACTGGGCAATCAAGTGGGTGGTTCGCTAGCAATAACTCCATTACGCCTTTTTGAGCTTTATCGGCAACCGGTGAAGTTAATTGAGTTTTTACAATCATGCCCGGTTCAACTGGAATTGTGCATGATGCTTGTGGCTTTGGAAATGCGCGACCATTAATTTCGATATCAACTAAACACTGACGACATGCACCAACTGGATCAAGCAACGGGTGGTCGCAGAAACGTGGAATCTGAATACCAAGTTTTTCTGCCGCCCGAATAACTAGAGTGCCTTTGGGAACGGTTACTTCGAAACCATCGATTACTAAAGTAATTTGCTCGACCACTACATCAGTATCAGTTGTCACTATGCATCAGCCCCTTCAAATAGCGTGCTGGCAATTGGATCAAATGGACAAGCTCCATTTGTTACGTGCGCGATGTATTCGTCACGGAAATATTTGATCGATGAAGTAATCGGACTGGTTGCACCATCGCCAAGAGCACAGAAAGAACGGCCCAAGATGTTGTCGCAAAGATCAAGTAACTTCGCAAGATCGGCTTCGGTGCCTTTTCCAATTTCAAGGTCGCGCAGAATCTGGACTAACCACCAAGTACCTTCACGACAAGGTGTGCACTTACCGCAAGATTCATGCTTGTAGAACTCGGTCCAGCGAAGAACCGCGCGAACTACGCAAGTAGTCTCGTCAAAAATTTGAAGTGCTTTAGTTCCTAGCATCGAACCTGCGCCAGCTACGCCTTCGTAATCAAGCGGAACATCGAGATGTGCATCAGTGAACAATGGTGTTGAAGATCCACCTGGCGTCCAGAACTTTAAGTTATGTCCTTTGCGAATACCGCCACTTAACTCCAGAATTTCGCGCAAAGTAATACCTAGCGGAGCTTCGAATTGGCCGGGATTAGCAACGTGGCCGGATAGTGAATAAAGCGTGGTTCCTTTGCTCTTTTCAGTACCCATTGATTGATACCAATCGGCGCCATTTGCAACAATTGCTGGAACTGAAGCAATTGATTCAACGTTATTTACAACAGTTGGACGCGCATATAAACCAGCAATTGCAGGGAACGGTGGCCGCAAACGTGGTTGACCGCGGAAACCTTCGAGGGAATCAAGCAATGCAGTTTCCTCGCCGCAAATATATGCACCAGCTCCAACGTGCAGAACTAATTCGACTCCATGGCCAAGCAAGCCGGCCGCATATGCATCAGCAATTGCTTGATTCATTCGACGAACAACGTGAGTAACTTCGCCACGAATATAAATGAAAGCATGCTTTGCACGAATTGCATGAGCTGCGATGATGCAGCCTTCGATTAAAACATGTGGATTAGCCATTAACAGTGGAGTATCTTTACAAGTGCCTGGTTCGGATTCATCAGCGTTAACAACTAAGTAGTGATCTTTATTATCACCTTGCGGGATAAAGCCCCACTTCATGCCAGTTGGGAATCCAGCACCACCGCGACCACGTAAACCAGAATCTTTAATAAGTTGAATTACTGCATCAGGATCCATTGCAAGTGCTTTAGCTGATGCGGTGTAACCACCATGTCGCTTGTAAGCCTCAATAGTGAAGGAATCTTTTTCATCCCAGTGAGCAGAAAGTACTGGCGCAAGTTTTGTCATTACTTACCTTCCTTGCTTAGCTTTAAGCCGAGCAACGTTGGCTCACCTGCCTGCACGCCTTCATTCGCTAGCCCATCGTTTAGGCCTGCGAGAACTGCAGATGCTTCTTTCCAGGTTACTAATTTGTTTGGACCGCGAGTCGGTGGCTTTGGATTACCGGCGCGCATGGAATCAACTAAGTCTTTTGCTGATTGCACTGTCTGGTTGTCGTAGAACTCCCAGTTGGCCATAACTACAGGTGCGTAATCGCAAGCCGCATTACATTCAATGTGCTCGAGCGAAACTTTGCCGTCGGCAGTGACGCCATCATTTTCAACACCAAGGTGTTCTTTTAAGCCAGCAAAGATTGCGTCTCCACCCATCACTGCGCAAAGCGTGTTGGTGCAAACACCTACGTGGTACTCGCCTACTGCTTGGCGCTTGTACTGGGTATAAAAGGTGGAAACTGCAGTGACTTCAGCAGTTTCAAGTTCCAACAATTGAGCGATTACTTCGATCGCTTCGTTATTTACATAACCAGTAATTGATTGGCCGTAATGCAACAAAGGCATAATTGCAGAACGCTTACGTGGGTAGCGGGCAATAATTGATTCCATTACCGCTAACTGCTCATCGTTATATGCCATTAGCGATCAACTCCACCCATTACTGGATCAATAGAAGCAACTGCACCAATGATGTCGGCAACCATGCTGCCTTCACACATCGCTGAAGTTGATTGCAAGTTATTAAAAGATGGTTCGCGGAAGTGAACGCGATAAGGGCGGGTGCCGCCATCGGAAACTAAGTGAACGCCAAGTTCGCCACGAGGTGATTCAACTGCGGCGTAAACCTGGCCAGTTGGTACTCGGAAACCTTCGGTTACAAGTTTGAAGTGATGAATTAAAGATTCCATTGACTCACCCATAATTTCGCGGATGTGATCAAGTGAGTTTCCCATTCCGTCGTTACCAACTGATAGTTGTGATGGCCAAGCAATTTTCTTATCTTCAACCATTACTGGTTGACCTTCAGATTTTTCTAACTTGTCACAAGCCTGTTCGATGATGCGAAGTGATTGTTCGAGTTCAGCAATTCGAATTAAGAAGCGGCCATAGACATCGCAGGTATCGGCAGTAATTACATCAAAGTCATATTGCTCGTAACCACAATATGGTTGCATCTTGCGTAGATCCCAAGGTAAGCCAGTTGAACGAAGAACTGGGCCGGTAATTCCTAGAGTTGTAGCGCCAGCTAGATCGAGATAGCCAATTCCTTCGGTGCGCTTCATCCAGATTGAGTTACCAACTAATAGTTTCTCGTTATCTTTAAAGTTCTGGCGAAGTTCGGCAACAGTTTCGCGGATCTTGGCGATGGCACCCTTCGGTAAATCTTGGGCCACTCCACCTGGGCGCACATACGCCATATTCATACGTAAACCAGAGACTAATTCGAAGATATCTAGCACTCGCTCGCGTTCGCGGAAGCAGAAAATCATCGGTGAAAGTGCGCCAAGTTCAAGGGCACCAGTACCTAGGGCAACCATGTGCGATGAAATTCGGTTGAACTCCATCATCATCACGCGAATTTGATTTGCACGTTCTGGCGCTTCGATGCCAAGTAGTTTTTCAACACCTAAGCAATAAGCAGTTTCGTTAAAGATCGGCGACAAGTAATCCATGCGAGTAACGAAAGTTACGCCTTGAGTCCAGCTGCGGTATTCGGTGTTCTTTTCGATACCTGTATGCAGATATCCAATTCCGCAACGAACTTCAGTGACAGTTTCACCCTCAAGTTCGAGAACTAAACGAAGCACACCGTGAGTTGATGGGTGCTGTGGGCCCATATTTACAACAACGCGTTCTTCTTTTGCTTGACCAATTTCAGTTACTAGCGAATCCCAATCGCCACCGGTAACTGAGAAAACAGTTCCTTCGGTAGTTTCGCGAGAGGATGCGTATGGATCTACGTATGTGCTCACTTGTATGACCTACGTTCGCTAGGTGGTGGAGTCGTTGCACCTTTGTACTCAACTGCAATTCCGCCGAGTGCATAATCTTTACGTTGTGGGTGACCTTGCCAATCATCTGGCATCAAGATTCGAGTAAGTCCTGGGTGACCATCAAAAATAATTCCGAACATGTCAAAAGTTTCACGTTCGTTCCAGTTGTTGCCCGCCCAAACTTCAACTAGCGAAGGGATATGTGGATCAGAATCAGGAACACTAACTTCGAGACGAATGCGTTGATTGTTTGTCATTGACAACAGCGGATAAACCGCGTGAAGCTCGCGATTTGTGTCAGCTGGATAGTGAACACCACTAACACCTAAACAGTTTTCGAACTTTAAGCGATCACGCAAAATTAAAGATACTTCAACTAAACGTTCGCGTTTGATGTGCAAAGTTAATTCGCCACGATCAACAACTACGCGCTCAATTGCATCAGCAAAGTCTGGATAGGCACGCTCGAGGTCATCGGCAACTTGATCAAAATAACCACCGTATGGTCGTTCTGTTGAACCTGGCGTTACTTCAGTGCGAACTAAGCCGCCATAACCTGAAGTATCACCAGTGCCGTGAGTACCAAATGAACCGCGCTCTTCTGTGCTCATTACGCCAACAACCCCTTCATTTGATGGGTTGGAAGTGCAGCCAGAGCAGCAGCTTCAACATTCTTGATGACTAATTCGCGGTTTGGGCCAAGCTTTTCAACGTAAATCTGATCGTGCAATTTAAGAATTGCATCCATCAACATTTCTGGACGTGGTGGGCAACCTGGCAAATAAATATCAACTGGAACTACGTGATCAACACCTTGCACGATTGCATAATTGTTAAACATTCCGCCAGAAGATGCACATGCACCCATTGCGATAACCCACTTTGGTGCAGCCATTTGATCATAAATCTGACGAAGAACTGGTGCCATTTTATTTGATACGCGACCAGCAACAATCATTAAATCTGCTTGACGTGGGGAAGCGCGGAAAACTTCCATTCCGAAACGAGCTAAGTCATAACGACCAGCACCCGCTGCCATCATTTCAATTGCGCAACATGCCAAACCGAAAGTTGCTGGCCAAAGTGAGTTCTTGCGCATGTAGCCCGCAAGTTTTTCAACTGAAGTTAATAAAAAGCCGCTAGGTAATTTCTCTTCTAGACCCATTTAAATTAATCCCATTCCAATCCACCGCGGCGCCAGACATAGGCATATGCAACAAAAACGGTTGCAATGAAGATTCCCATTTCAACTAAACCAAAGAGGCCAAGTTGATCAAAGGTAACTGCCCATGGATAAAGGAAAACAATTTCTATATCAAAAATAATGAAGAGCATTGCTGTTAAGAAATATTTAACTGGAAAACGTCCACCCTCTGCAGCCTGTGGAGAAGGTTCGATTCCGCACTCATAAGCTTCAAGCTTTGCGCGGTTGTATCGAGCCGGACCGGTGATCGCTGCTACACCTACAGAGAAGGCGGCGAATCCGAAGCCAATGGCCCCAATAACGAGAATCGGAATATATGGATTACTTGTTCCAGTCACGGGCGTAATCCTATTCTCGGGTTAGCAATGGTTATGACCGCTACGGCACAACAGCGCTGTGAACTGCAACAACCCCACCAGTTAAGTTTTGCCAGCCAACGTTCTGCCAACCAGCTTTTGAAATGTGTTCAGCCAGACCTGCTTGATTTGGCCAAGCCCGAATCGATTCAGCCAAATAAACATAGGCATCAGGATTTGAGGAAGTCTTACGGGCAATGAAAGGCAGGGCGCGCATCAAATAATTGGTATAAATGGTACGAAACGGGCGCCAGACTGGGGCGCTAAATTCGCATACGACCAACCGGCCGCCACTCTTGGTTACGCGAAGCATTTCCCGCAGAGCGAGATCGAAATCGTTGGTATTTCGCAGGCCAAAAGAGATGGTTACCAGGTCAAATTCGCCATCTTTAAAGGGCAAATTCAAGGCATCGGCCTTAGTAAATGGCAAATGCGGGCGGGCTTTTCGGCCAGCAGCCAGCATTCCTTCAGAGAAATCAGCTGGAATTACCTCAGCACCAGCGGCAGCAAGCGGTTCAGAGGATGACCCAGTTCCGGCAGCTAAATCTAGAATCTTCATCCCGGCAGCTGGCGCAATAATGGCTGTGGTTGAGCGGCGCCAAGCTTTTGTACGCCCCAGGCTGAGCAGGTCGTTTACCAAGTCATAGCGTTTTGCCACGCCATCGAACATCGCTGCTACTTCATTAGGGTCTTTGTTCAAATTTGCGCGCGACATAGGTGCATTCTCTCTGAAGGTAGGCTCGGCTACAACTTAAGGCACGAGCAATAACGATGAAAATTTCGAGAAACGAGAGGTGGCCAGATGTCGACGATAAACACTGTCCGACTCGGTGAGCACTTACCACTTCTCGATTTACTGCCAGCAGATGCTCCCATCGCATGGGTTCGAGGTGGCGATGGTTTAGTTGGTTGGGGTGTTCATGCCAGCACAACCGTTAGCGGTCCAACTCGATTTAGCGATGCCCGAGCTTGGTGGCATGCACAGTTAGAAACTTTTTCAGTTGCCGATGCCGTACATGCAAGCGGTACGGGGCCAATCCTTTTTACTTCATTTTCTTTTTCACAAGCAGAAGAATCTGTTTTAGTAATTCCAAAAATTATTGTCGGTCAACGTAATGGTAAGTCTTGGCTGACTTGGATTGGTGACCTCGCTCAACCAATATTGCCGACTGAGAAAACTTCGACAAGTACAGCTAATTTAATTTGGCAAGACGAACCAATTAGTCAAAGTGACTGGGAATCCCAAGTTTCTAAATTAGTTCGCGAGATTCAAAGCGGAAACGTCGACAAAGTTGTGTTGGCACGCGATCAAAGCGCAAAAGCTGACATTGAAATTGATGTGCGAAATGTACTGCGCAATTTGGCGCGTGATTATCCATCAACATGGAATTTTGCCGTCGATGGTTTAGTTGGCGCTACTCCCGAACTCTTGCTTCGCTCAAGCAAAGGCATGGTTACTTCACGTGTTCTCGCCGGAACTATTAGCAAGACTGGCGATGATGAGCGCGATTTGGCGCTCGCTGGTTCACTTGCGCGCTCTTCCAAAGATCTTGAGGAACATAACTATGCAGTTCGCTCTGTAGCCGATGCGCTTGAACCATTTTGCTCATCAACAAATGTTCCTGAGTCACCATTTGTTCTGCACTTAACCAACGTCATGCACTTGGCAACCGATGTAACTGGAGCGCTTGTAGAAACAACTAAGCGAGTAGATAGTTTCTCTTTGCTTGAAAAACTACATCCTTCGGCAGCCGTTTGCGGCACGCCAACTCAAAAAGCATTTGAACTAATCGCCGCTAATGAAGGCATAAACCGCGGTCGATACGCAGGCCCGGTTGGCTGGATTGATGCAGCCGGCGATGGCGAATTAGGTATTGCGCTTCGTTGTGGGCAAATTTCCGGTACGGATGTACGAATCTTTGCTGGCTGCGGAATAGTTAATGGTTCGATACCAGCTAAAGAGTTGGCCGAGAGCGAAGCAAAATTTGCGCCAATGCGCAGCGCATTAAATTGATTCTAAATTTGTAATTAAAGTTTTAAGTTGAGCAGCATTACTTTCACGGCTTGGCATCTCACAAACTAAAACTGATATTCCAGAAATTGGCTTGGAAAGCTCAACTTTGAGCTCTGCCAAAGAATTAATTGTCTTTGCACTGATCCCTAATCCTGTGGCGATCTTTGTCAGATCTAAACCGTGTGGAGTTCCAAAAACAGTTTCGAATCCAGCCACACCAGCTTGTGGCAAAGTTGAAAAAATTCCGCCGCCATCATTATTGATTGCAATGATTCGTAAATTAGCTGACGTATTTCCGACTAAACCAGTTAAGTCATGCAAGAAAGCTAAGTCGCCAATAATCGCGGAAGCACTTGATCGGGCCGTTGCGATTCCGAGAGCAGTAGAAATATTGCCGTCAATACCCGCAAGGCCACGATTTGCAAAGGTCTCAATTCCAGAACGGGCAGAAGCAAAACTTTCTAAATCTCTAATTGGTCGAGATGAAGCAATAAATAAGGCTCCCTCTAAATGCCCAGCTAACTCGCGAGCCAATAAACTCTCGGACCAATAAGAAATATCGCCAACCATCTTCGCAGTACGCTGACTTAACTTGTTCCATTGCTCATGCCATTCAGGATCAGCTGGCCGAGCTTCGACTTTAGGAACTGAAATAAATTTCTGATCAGCTACCCGATAAGTATCAACTGTTGCCATTCGCGGATCGATCACAAATTCGTTCTTAGCCGAGGCAATCAATGCATTTACTGAACGAGAAAGAGTTGTGCGACCAACAATCACAACAGTTTCAGGGGCCAAGTTCTTGCGAATAGCTGGTGAGGATAAGAAAAGTGCTGCATGCGAAATTGCGTTAGGAAATGAGAGCGGGTCTTCGGCGATTACGGGCCAGTTTAAATCTGCCGCAATTTTTGCAACTTCGGCAACAGTAAGCCCACCTCGATCATGGCCCACAATCAAAACTCCGCGAGAGCTATTCACTTTTAGAGTTCCGGCTGGTTTACCGCTTGGCTTTAACTTGGGGGAAATATTTATTTCACTAAGCCAGTCGTTGCTATCGTCAGGCAACAGTGGTTCTTCGAATTGTAAATTTAAATGTACTGGGCCACGGTGCAATGAATCTAAAGGTAACTCAAGTGGAAATACTCCCCCAGAAACATCCGCAAAATAACGAACTGAATTTCCGAAAATTCGAGCTTGCTCTGTTGTTTGGTTGGCACCAGTTCTTCTTAAATTAGCTGGTCGATCGGCAGTTAAAATTAGTAGTGGCACGTTGCTGTGATGTGCTTCCAAAACTGCTGGATGATAATTAGCAACTGCGGTTCCGCTGGTGCAGACAATTGGCACAGCGCGACCGCTTGCTTTCGCTAAACCAAGGGCAAAGTAAGCTGCTGATCTTTCATCAATACGGATATGTAGAGTTAAAAGTTTTTTCTCAGCAGCTGCATACATAGCTAGCGAAAGTGGCGCGTTGCGCGATCCAGGTGAAATAACGGCATCCGTTATGCCTGCCTCAATAAGTTGGCGGACCATTACTCGTGCGAGTGACGTTGCAGAATTCACCATTGCCAACCTCTCGCTTTAATTTCACTTTCGGCGCCTGCCTGAAAAGCCCGCGCAGTGCGCTCTTTCCACCAATTAAGCCGATCAACTGGCACAGCATACTTCGCTAGTAATTCGCGATCAGGTGAAATTGATTTAACTGCCAATTGTCCGTTTTCTAATGGATTAGCGGCGACGTCGGCGCTTAAAAGCTGACCAGTTGCTAAACCACATGCGTAGTCAAGTGTAGGCAGCGAAGCTGCAAGTTGAAGAACATAACTAATTCCGACTGCACTTTCTAAAGCGCACGAAACAACTAATGGCAATTTATGGTGCGCACCAATCTCTCGAGCTCGAGTTATTCC
>Ga0114964_10001964_pt1 | contig 14739 bp, 16 predicted proteins | sample C_131016_MF_Meta_FD_92638 | JGI IMG/M metagenome (GOLD analysis project Ga0114964, IMG submission 92638) | Freshwater microbial communities from Lake Croche, Canada to study carbon cycling - C_131016_MF_MetaG | ecosystem: Environmental > Aquatic > Freshwater > Lake | place: Lake Croche, Canada... | reverse complement strand
TTAACTGCACTTCGTTACTCAAATGAGGTAATTGATTCGGTATGCAAGTTGATCGAACTGCATCTGCGTTTTCATGGATACGGGCAGGGGCAATGGACCGATTCTGCCGTTCGGCGCTATGTGCGCGACGCAGGTGATCAACTGGTTCGTCTCCACAAACTAACCCGCGCGGATTGCACGACAAGAAATCAGCGCCGCGCGATGATTCTGGCTAGCACCTATGACGATTTAGAAGAACGCATTGCCGTCTTATCTGAGCAGGAAGAGCTGCAATCAATTCGCCCAGATTTAGATGGCACTGCCATTATGGCAATCCTAAATATTCCTGCCGGACCTTTAGTAGGTAAGGCATACACCTACCTGCTTAATTGTCGGTTAGATGAAGGGCCATTGACACATGAAGAGGCTCAGGCTCGGTTGCTCACATGGTGGGCAGACCAACAGAGTTAACTAGGCTTTGGCCTTTTGCGATTTCTCGCGAATCAAGTAAGCGCTGACTAACAGAGCTCCGCTGGCCAAAGAACTTGTGATTAGCGCGTTGTCTGCGATCACAGGCACTAGCGCAAAGACGGAAATTCCAAAAACGAACGAGGCATTAAGCAGCATGTCGAAGATCGAGAACACGCGGCCACGATGCTGATCGTCGACTGTGGTTTGCACAGTCGTGTCGGCATTGATTTTTAGGAATTGACCGGCGAAAGCAATTGTGAATGCAGCAATGCAGACGGTGATTAGCGAACCAATTTGCATCGCCCAAATCGTGATCGGCAGGCAACCCAGGCAAGCCATAATCGAGGCCAACCGCAGGTGTGCGTGGCGAATAACTCGATGCCCCGTGTGGTCAGCTTCAGAAAGTATAAACACGCTGATCATGGCAGCTATGAAACCGCCGAATGCCGCGCTACCCGCGCAGGCACCAAAATCTGAAATGGCATTTCCAACTTGCTTGGAATGACTCCAGCTCGTTCTCGAAAGAACTAATGCGAAGACGGTGGTAATCCCGAAGGCGAACCTTTGTAAAGCGGCAGCGCTCATACTGTGTCGGGCATCTGCCGACCGATTGAGTACTTTAAGCCCTGCCGCTAACTCACGAAACGCCGTCACCAAACTGTGACTAGAAAATGCATCGACGCTTTCGGGCCCCAGAGCTGCCTTTGGTTTAATTCGGGTGGCGATAAAGCTTGCGAGCAAAGTGGAGCAACAACCGATCAGAATTATTACCGCGCTCACTCGATCAGAAGATTCCCAAATCTGTTGGCTGGCTACCCCCAAACCAGCGGCAAGTGCGGCACTAGTGGTACCTAAGGTTGGAAACAATGCATTTGCCGTAACCAAATTTTCTGGCTTAACTACCTGAGGCACTGACGCTGCCAAGCACGCTTGCACAAACCGATTGATTCCTAATGTGCTTAGTACTAGCAGAGCTAGCAGCAGATTCTGCCCATGGTTTAGCACCACAAAGCAGATTGCCACCATGGCTATAGCCCGCCCAAGATTAGCAAATGCCAAGATGCGCTGGCGTGACCAGCGGTCGATTAAGATGCCCACAAATGGCCCAACAACCGAGTATGGAATCAGCAATATTGCGAATGCTAGCGCGATGCGGGTTGGGCTATTTTGTCGTTCCGGTGAGAACAAGATGAAAGTGGCAAGTGAAGTTTGTAGCAGCCCATCACCGGCTTGGCCGAAAATTCGAACCGCAAGAAGTAGTCGCGCATTGCGCACCTCGAATACTTCTCGGATGCGGCTAGGTGCCTGTCTCATTTATGAACACAACCAGTTCTCGTGGGGCCAATTTCTAGAGTACTGCCGAATAACCAAAAGTTTCGGAGCATTAAAAATGGGACCCAATCTTTTGATCAGGTCCCATTTTTAAGTTAAGGAGAGAATTAAATTAGGCGTCGCCCTTGATGAAGGCTTCAACTTCTAGACGGCACTTTGTGTCATCGTATTGAACCGGCGGGCTCTTCATGAAGTAGCTGGACGCTGACAGGATTGGTCCACCGATGCCGCGATCCAAGGCAATCTTTGCCGCACGAATTGCATCAATGATTACGCCAGCAGAGTTTGGCGAATCCCACACTTCGAGTTTGTACTCAAGATTCAATGGGACATCGCCGAAAGCACGACCCTCTAGGCGGACGAATGCCCACTTGCGGTCATCAAGCCAAGCCACGTAGTCGCTAGGGCCAATATGAACGTTGCGATCGGAAATATCATGCGAGAGCTGCGAGGTAACTGACTGGGTCTTCGAGATTTTCTTAGACTCAAGGCGCTCACGCTCAAGCATGTTCATGAAGTCCATGTTGCCACCAACGTTTAGCTGGTAGGTACGATCAACAATCACGCCACGATCTTCGAAAAGTTTCGCGAGCACGCGGTGCGTAATAGTCGCGCCGACCTGGCTCTTGATGTCATCGCCAACAATTGGCACGCCAGCTGCAGTGAACTTGTCTGCCCATTCTTTGGTGCTTGCGATAAAGACAGGTAGTGCATTGACGAATGCGACACCAGCATCAATTGCACACTGTGCATAGAACTTTGCTGCATCCTCTGAACCAACTGGCAAGTAGCAAACAAGAACGTCTGCGCCAGAGTCTTTAAGTACCTGAACTACATCTACTGGAGTCTCGTCTGATTCAACGACCATTTCCTTGTAGTACTTACCCAGGCCATCCAGTGTTGTTCCACGCTGAACTGTTACGCCGGTTGGGGGTACGTCAGCAAATTTGATGGTGTTATTTTCGCTGGCATGGATTGCGGAAGCAAGATCCTGGCCAACCTTCTTCGCATCAACATCAAAAGCGGCAACGAATTTAACGTCGCTGATGTGATACGGACCGAACTGCACATGCATCAGTCCGGGAACTTGAGCTTTGGGGTCGGCATCTTTGTAGTACTCGACACCCTGAACTAATGAAGAGGCGCAGTTTCCTACACCTACGATTGCTACTTTTACTGAATTCACTGGACTAGTCTCCTTAACTTTCAGTGATGGTTCTTGCGGTTGATATTTTCTTACCCGAGGTCACTCGGGAAGTCTGTTCGGCGCTGGCTTCTTCACGAGCAATTAACTCGTTGAGCCAGCGAACTTCGCGCTCTAGCGCATCAAGTCCGTGTTGTTGTAATTCCAGGGTGTAACTATCTAGCCGTTCTCGGCCTTTGGTTAGGTTCTGTTGCAGTTGGTCAAGACGCTCTTCAATCCGACTACGGCGGCCCTGCAGAATGTGAATCCGAGTGCCACTTTCGGTCTGGCTAAATAGCGACATTCGGATTGCGAATAACTCGTCGTCCCAAGCACCTGGTCCATTGTCGGCAACTAGCTCGTTTAATTGTGCTTGACCAGCTTCGGTAAGGGTGTAAACGATCCGAGTGCGTTTGCGGTAAGGGCTATCTGGATTGGCATCCTGCTCCGTTATATAACCGCGTTCCACTAAGGACTTAAGGGTTGGATACAAAGCTCCATAAGAAATGGAATTAAATAGACCAAAAACTGAAACTAGCCGTTTGCGCAGTTCGTAACCGTGGGCAGGATTTTCAGCCAAAACGCCAAGCACAGCAAGCTCTAACGCAGCCGAACGCTTAGCCATGGAATCCCCAAATAGTGATTTTAGATGTATCAAAATGATACATCTAAAAGATACACCACTAACAGGCGCAATCCCAACTTGGTCGCCCTCATCGGCGTGTGGCATTTAGAGTTACCCTGTGGCAAGTTCCAAGAAATCCTCGAGTATCAAGGGATATCGCATAGGCGGTGGCAATACTAAAGCGCCACGGCAAGTTCCTTACCCCGCCCAAGAAGTGGCTGACCCCACAAGGCCTCGCCATGTATTGGATTACGTGCTCGCGCGTAGGGCAGTTCTCGAGGAGCTTAAACGCAATGCACTGCTGGGCGATGAGATTTGTGACGCCGATCCGTATCTAATTCGCGCTGCAAAATATCACGGAGAGAAGACCGAGCGCCGGTGCCCAATCTGCGTAAAAGCTGATTTAGTTCATGTCACATATGTTTATGGTGATGACTTGGGCTATCAATCCGGTCGAGTTAAGTCTGCGCAAGAGTTAGCTGAAATGGCATTTGAGTTCGGGCATTTCCAGGTTTATGTAGTCGAAGTCTGTCAGCGCTGCGAATGGAACCACCTCTACCTTTCTTATGCATTAGGTGATGGCAAACCACGTCCAATACCGCGAAAACCGAAAGATGTGTTGGAATAGGTAGGTGATTAACTATCCCCGCCGTGGCCGCACCGGATTTACGCGGTGGATACCATCTTGGCGCCTGATTCTTGGACTTGGCGTAACCGGTATCGCACTTGGTTTGTTGGCGCTATTTGCCGCCGTGAAGTTAATCACCGTGCCACCGGCCAACACATTGGCCCAGGCGCAAACTGCAATTTTTTACTATGACGATGGCAAAACCGAAATCGGTCGCATCGGCACAACTAATCGAATCTCAGTTGCACTTACGCAGATTCCAGTAATCACCCAACACGCGGTTTTGGCTGCTGAAGATCGCCAGTATTACCAACATGGTGGTGTTTCATATCGAGGCATCATTCGGGCGCTGATTAATAATTTAACCGGTTCAGCGCAACAGGGCGGGTCCACGATTACGCAGCAGTACGCAAAGAATGCTTACCTCACGCAAAACCGCACATTCACCCGCAAACTAAAAGAGCTTGTACTCTCGATCAAACTTGAAAGCACCATAAGTAAAGACAAAATCCTTGAAGACTATTTAAATACGATTTATTTTGGTCGCGGTGCCTACGGTATTGAAACCGCCGCAAATCAATACTTCGGCTTAGATTCCAACAAGTTAAATGTGGCGCAGTCCGCTGTGCTCGCGGCAATCATTCAAGCACCGAATGGACTAGCGCCTGAATCAAACCTGACTGGTCTGCAGTCCCGTTGGAACTATGTTTTAGATGGCATGGTCTCGCAAGGCTGGTTACCCAGTTCCCAACGAGCTGAACTCAAGTTCCCAAAAATCCGACCGTATTCATTGCCTAACGCATTCGCTGGCCCAAGGGGTTTCTTGCTGGAACAAGCAAGGCAGGCTCTTTATAAACAAGGGATTACCGAGGACCAACTCAATCGGTCTGGTCTGCGCATCGTAACCACTTTTAATAAACAGGCTGAAGATTCGGCTATTGCTGCCGTGAAAAGTCAGGCCCCAACTTTCGGAAACAAAGGTTTGCGTATCGGCCTTGCTTCAGTGCGACCAGGCACTGGTGAGGTTGTTGCTCTCTATGGTGGCGCCGATTACCTAAAGGACCAACTCAATAACGCGACTCAGGCCATTGGCCAAGGTGGGTCAACTTTCAAACCGTTCACGCTTGCAGCCGCTTTTGAAAATGGTTACAACCTGAATTCTCAGTTCAGCGGTGCAGATGGAACTTACGTGGGCAATTATCGTGTGGTTAATTACGGTGGCGAAACCTGGAAGGGCAATATCAGCTTGCTAAAGGCAACTGAGTATTCGGTGAATTCCGCGTTTGTTCAATGCGCCGATCGAATCGGCGTCGATAAGGTATTAGCCTCGGCCATTCGTGCGGGCATGCCAGCCGATACCGCCGGATTAAATGCCGGATTAACAACAACCCTTGGTACTGCTAGTCCGCATGTGATTGATGAAGCTGATGCGTATGCAACGTTTTCTGCACACGGGGTTCAGTCAGCCATTTCCTACATTAAAAAAGTAGTCGACATTTCTGGCAACACAATTTACGAGTTCAAACCGCAAACTACTCAGGCGTTCAGTGCGCCAGTAGCTGACACAGTTAGTTATGCCTTGCAGAAAGTTGTTCAGGTTGGCACTGGATTTGCGGCTCGCGCACTTGGCCGCCCAGCGGCTGGCAAAACCGGTACGACCAACGACAACATGTCAGCTTGGTTCTCGGGCTTTACTCCAGATTTAGCTACCTCAGTAATGCTGGTTAAGGATGACGCAAATGGCCAGCCAATCAGCCTCGCTGGCACCGGCGGAATGTCGAAAGTAACCGGTGGATCATTTCCAGCACGCATTTGGACCGCGTACATGAAGGGCGCGTTGGCCGGCACAAGTATCACTGATTTCCCACCGCTCCCAACAGGTCCACTAAGCACTTTGTCGCCGAATCAGTCTCCAAGCGCCGTTTGGGTCACAGCTGTGCCATCGGCGTCGCAGTCGGCAATCAATTCCGCTTCACCAACACCAACTCCATCGGGTGGCTTGCCAAACACGACTGCAACACCAATCGACAAGTTGCATGCCTTCCTACCGGATGTGACTACTTCAGCAACCGGCGGTGTCTTAGATACTTCAGCTAGCGAGTTGTTGACCGCACTCGGTTTTACTCCGGTGCTCTCACCAGTAGATGGAACAGACCCAAGCTTGCCGATGTATGTTGTCAGCCAATCACCGGTCGGCAACACTGTGGTTGCTAAAGGCTCAACAATTGTGTTGACCACTTCAAATATCGCGCCTTAACTATTTCCACTCAATAACATCAAAATGCGCGGTGGTATTTCTAACTGTGCAACTAAGTTGATCGCCAACTTTTAGATTTTTATCATCGCACCACAACAATGAAACTTGCATGTGTGGTGGCTCAACAAATTGCAGATTAGTTCCGCCAGACAAAAATGGTGAACGCACCTTGCCAACTGCTTGAGCTAGACCTTCAGCAACAGCGATTCCACGTTTACGAAGCGACGAGGTAGTGATTGGCGCTGAGACGGCAACTCCATGGGCAGTTCCACCACTAACCACAACAACCTGCTGACCACCTGACTTCTGTTGGTATCCAGCGCGCTCATGGTCCTTGAGTTGCCCGATAGCCAAGACCGTTCCAGTTACCGAAAGGGCTTTACTATCGCCAAGCCACAACGAAGTACCGAGTCGAATTTGTAATTCAACCTGGGGCTGGCTGGCCTTAATTTGTGCAATCTCACTAACTGATAAATGAGAAACATTAAGGGTCAGCGGGATGTCCAAATCGGCCACAATCTCCTTAAGCCAGGAAATCCATCCCAAAGTTTCTTGCACTTTGGCCGAAGCGTTTGCCGGAGTATGTGCTTCAAAACCAAGCACAGAGCTCACCGTAGGCTGCGCAATTGGTAAGTGCACTGAGAAGCCCGCTATTGCGATTTCACTTCCGAGCGCCTTAATAACTGAGGCAATCTGATGGGGAGCCAAACCAAACCGATGCATAGAAGTCGCACCCTCAATCCAAACGTGCTGCACGCCAGATTCGCGCGCAGCTGTTACATCTGGATTGCCGATAAGCATGACTAATCGCTCGGAAAAATCAGCAAGTAATTCTTTCCACTTAACTGCGGCTGATACATCAAATGTGTTAAACGGTTCTAAAACCACAACTTTGCCGGTGAAGTGAGTTAGGGCATCCGATGCTTCCCAAATCGTGCCAACGCAAATTTGTGCCAATCCAATTTCACTGGCTTCTTTGGCCAGTGCATCTCGCGTAAAGCCGTAACCGTTGCCCTTAATGACCGGCAACACTGATGCGCCAGCTTGCTCGTTGCGGGCAATCACATCTCGGACATGATTGCGAAACCGCGCTGTGTCGACTGTCAAGGTGAAAGTCATTGGTTACCTCCGGCGGCCCATGTAAAGATTGAAAACTTTGGCAAGCAGCGGTGAGATGTGGTAGTCCCACTCACCCACATACTCCTGAGCATATCCGCCAGTTCCGAGTTTGAACTGAATCAACCCGAACAGATGGTTACTCGCTTCTAAGGTGTCGGCGATTCCGCGAAGGTCGTAAATAGTGCAACCAGCTGCTAGTGAGTGTGTGATCATGCTCCACTGGATTGCGTTACTTGGCCGCAAGTCCCTAGCCGCAGTTGTCGATGCACCGTAGGAGTACCAGGCGTGGTTGCCGACTCGGGTCAGAGTTGTCGCAGCAATTGCGCCTTTGTGATCATCGTGTTCGGCGATAAATAGTTCAATGCGCGATGCACCTTCAGCCTTCATCGATTGATACATGTGCTGGAAGTAAGCCAGTGGCCTCGGCGTGAATCCGTCTCGCTTTGCTGTTTCGACATAGCAGTCGTGAAATGCTGGCAGATCCTCGTAAGTTCCGATCCGAATTCTCACTCCAGCTTTTTCAGCCTTACGAATGTTGCGGCGCCAAAGTTGATTGAAATCCTGTAACAGTTCTTCTTCGCTCTTGTTGGCAAGACTAAGTTGGAAAACAAATCTCGGTTGGAAGTCACCAAATTCAGCATCCGCGCTCGCGAGCTGCTTCCAACCAGATTTAGTTAACGCTGCGGTTAATGACAGTGCAGATTGATTGACTTCACTCGCTGGTAGATCACTAATGTGTTTTGCTTGCCCTGCTGAAATGCCGTCTTTAATAGTTTCACTAGACCAAGTACGAGTTCGGACATGCGGCCCGATCTTCAATTGAAAAATGTTTGCCCGTTTTCCATAGGCAATTAATGCTTGCAGTGCTTCGAGCGCTAAGGACCGATCTTCCCACGGCAGATCTGGACCTTCCGGCAGATAACCAAAGTGCTTATTAATTTTGGGAAGTTTGCGGGTGAGTAATAGTCCTGCGCCGATTAACCTTTCGTCATGAAACCAACCGAGTGAAGTCGAGCGCCACTGAGATTTAACGCTGCCCCAGGCTGGCGTTTGTAAAAATGAAACACTTGGACGAGACGCAATGTATGCCAGGTGTTCCTCGGCACTAATTACTCGTACATCCATGTGTTAAACCTACCCAGTGCTGCTTTGTTAGTTCAACGAACTATTGAGCAGGGCGAGATCATCAACTACGCCCTCAGTAGGTGTTTCTAAAATGACTGGCGCATTGGCGACGGTTAAACAGTGCAAAATGTCGTCCAGCGCAATGTTGCCCTGACCGACGTTTGCGTGGCGGTCTCGTCCTGAATCGAATTCATCACGGCTGTCATTGCAGTGAACCAGGTCGATTCCGCCAGTAATACCGATAATTTTTTCAGCAACATCGGCCATTGCGATTCCACCCGCGTGAGCGTGGCAGGTATCCAAGCAAAACCCGACACCCGTGCCCCCGACGAAATCCCAAAGTCGAGCAATGGAATCAAAATGTCTGGCCATCGCATGATTGCCGCCAGCAGTATTTTCAATCAGTACTGGCACTTTCATATCTAACGAGCTCAGCGCCTTAACCCAATTCGCAAAACCTGCTTCTGGGTCGTCATCTTCAGTAATGTGCCCGCCGTGCACGATTACACCTCTGGCCCCAATTGCCGCTGCTGCATCTACATCAGTTTGTAGGAGTTTGCGACTTGGAATTCGCACCTTGTTATTGCCCGTTGCCACGTTAATCACATACCTGGCATGGACATAAATGCCGATATTTTCAGCCTCAGCCTGTGCTTTAAGGCCCTCGGCTCCACCAGGATGCGGGAAAATCGCTGCCTTGAAAGTCTGTGGCTGGCCACAAAATAGCTGAATATGCGGGATATTTAAGGCTTTTGCGTCGGTTATTGGGTCATCCGAACCCACATGCGCCCCGATTTGGATTTTGCTCATTTTCCAAGGGTACTGTGCCACCGTTTTGCTGGTTTCAGTTATAGGTGTTTCTCATTTAGGATTAGAAACCTTGATCCCTCCTGCCACGGAAAGACCGTGGCCGAGTAGTCCATAGGAGGTGGGTATCAGTATGCGTCACTACGAAGTAGTCGTAATCCTTGACCCAGAACTCGAAGAGCGCACAGTTGCTCCATCATTAGACACATTCCTTAATGTGGTTAAGAACGATGGCGGAACAGTTCGCAATGTCGATGTTTGGGGTCGTCGCCGTTTGGCATACGAAATCAATAAAAAGGGCGATGGAATTTACGCGCTCTTGAATATCGATTGCACACCTGCAGCGGTATCCGAATTAGACCGTCAGCTTTCACTGAATGAATCTGTGCTGCGCACAAAGGTCATTCGGGTTGATAAGAAGTAGGGTTCGTCATGGCACAAGGTGATGTAACTGTCACAGTTACTGGCAACCTAACCGGTGATCCCGAATTACGGTTCACCCCTAACGGCCAAGCCGTTGCATCATTCACGGTTGCATCAACTACTCGCGTACTTGATCGCAATACCAATGAATGGAAAGACGGAGACACTCTGTTTCTTCGTTGCAGCGTATGGCGTCAGTACGCAGAAAATGTTGCTGAGTCTTTAACAAAAGGCACACGCGTCATTGTCACTGGCCGCTTGAAACAGCGTTCATATGAAACCAAAGAGGGCGAAAAGCGCACTGTGGTTGAAATGGATGTTGATGATGTCGGCCCAGTATTGCGTAACGCAACAGCTAAGGTCACTCGCGTGAACCGTGGCGAAGGCGGTGGCTCTAATTCGAGCTCCGCACCAGCAGACGATCCATGGGCAGCTCCGGCGCCAATGGATGAGCCTCCGTTTTAATCAGTATTCATCTAACTACCATTCCGGAAATGTCCGGGCTCTGGAAGGAGCACCACAATGGCTAAGCCACCAGTAAAGAAATTCAAGAAGAAGGTTTGTGCCTTCTGTCGTGAAGATGCACCTGTAATTGATTACAAGGACATCACGACGCTACGTAAGTTCATTTCAGATCGCGGCAAGATTCGTGCTCGTCGCGTTACCGGTAACTGCACACAGCACCAGCGCGACATCGCAAATTCTGTAAAGAATGCTCGCGAAATCGCACTGCTGCCTTACACGTCAAGCGCGCGCTAAGGAGGAACTGCGATGAAACTCATTCTTACTCAAGAAGTATCAGGTCTCGGTTCAGCCGGCGACGTCGTTGAAGTTAAAGATGGTTACGGCCGTAACTTCTTGGTACCACAGGGCCTTGCAACTGCATGGACTCGTGGTGGCGAGAAGCAGGTTACAACTATCAAGCGTGCTCGCAACAAGCGTGCGGTTCGCGATCATGATCATGCGTTGGAAATCAAGGCAGCCCTTGAAGCCAATCCAGTTGTTCTGTCAGCTCGTGCTGGTGACCAGGGTCGGCTATTCGGTTCGGTTACCGTCGCCGATGTTGCGTCAGCAATCACCGCTGCTTCAGTAGACAAGCGCAAAGTGGTGTTAGCCTCACCGATCAAGACCACTGGTCGTCATTCAGTTCGCGTTCAGCTAACTTCTGATGTTGTCGCTGATGTGACGCTAGATGTGCGTGGAACCAAGCACTAATTAGACATTAAATAATGGCCCATAAGCGAGAGTGCTTGTGGGCCATTATTTATTTAGCCTGGGAAAGTATTTGTGCAACAATTGACCTATGACAACTTGGACACTACATACCAATAAGGGCGACATTCGCTTAAACATTTTCGATACTCATGCGCCAAAAACCGCAGCCACAATTCTTGGCCTAGCTCAGGGAACTGTTGAGTGGACCGATCCACGGACAAACGCTGCAACCACTGCGCCGCTCTATGACGGTGTAGTTTTCCACCGCGTAATCGATGGCTTCATGATTCAGGGTGGCGATCCACTCGGTCGTGGAACTGGCGGACCTGGCTTCCGCTTTGCGGACGAGTTCCACCCAGAACTTTCATTTGACCGCCCGTACCTATTGGCCATGGCCAATGCTGGGCCGCAGACAAATGGTTCACAGTTTTTTATTACGGTAACCCCAACACCGCATCTGAATTTCAAGCACACAATCTTTGGTGAAGTTGCTGATCAAGAAAGTCGCGATGTAGTTGATGCGATTGCAACGGCGCCTGTTGGCCCGATGGATCGACCATTAGAAGACATCGTAATTAATTCTGTTTCGGTTGACTAAGAGTTAACGTGGCTGTTTGTTATCGCCATTCAGAGCGCACCACCGGGATTACTTGTAATCGCTGCGGCGCATTTATTTGTGCTGAATGTATGGTGAACGCGCCAGTTGGTTTTCAATGTCCAAGCTGCGCGGCTATATCAAGCCCCCGAGCAAGCCGGGCGACTGCAAAATCTGGCCCGGGTTGGTTGGCCAATACCCCTGTAGTAACCCGTTGGATTTTGCTGAGCTGCGTCGGAATCTATGTGGTTAATGCTTTAACGGGCACCGCAGATTCTTTCGATCTGAAATATGGAATGTGGCCAAGCGCTGTTGCCTCGGGCCAGTGGTATCGATTAATTACTGCGACATTTCTACATGGTGGCGTATTACATATCCTCTTCAATATGTATGCGTTGTACATTCTTGGCCCGAACCTCGAACGGATGCTTGGTGCACAGAAATTCTTCGCTTTATACTTCTTGTCGGCGCTCGGCGGTTCTACATTTGGACTCTGGCTTTCGGCTCCGATTTCGCTGTCCATTGGGGCCAGTGGCGCTATCTTCGGTTTACTTACTGCGACGATCGTGATCGGCCGACACCTGAGAGCCGACGTTTCCCAGCTAATTGTTCTATTGGTAATCAATGCCGTTCTCGGCTTCTCCGGGGGAATCGATTGGCATGCCCATCTAGGCGGTGCAATTACTGGGGCGGTAGTGGCGGGAATTTATGTGCGAGATCCAAGAAGGTCCGGCGACCTGCTCCAGCGTCTTGGCACGGCAGCGGTATTTATCGCACTGGTAGCGCTAATTTTTGTCCGGGCCCAGCAGTTGATGCTGTAATTTACGCCCGCACTTGCCCGTCTAGTTAGAACCAACTGATAGTCAATCAGCCGCCGACTTTGGTATGGTTTGAGTATGCCAATTTCAAAGTCACGCAAAAATAAGCCGGCCTACACGCCACCACCGACGGCTAATCCAAAATCAGCAAAATTTGGAAATCCGGCTTGGCTTGCTCCAGCCATGGTTTCCATGTTTATCTTGGGATTGTTCTGGATTGTGGTGTTCTACATTACAAATGGGAATGCTCCCCTAATGCATCACGCGCCTATCACTAACATTCTTATCGGCTTTGGCTTCATCGGAGTCGGTTTCGGCTTTGCTACTCGCTGGAAGTAGCCCACGAATTACATGCCTGTAATTCTTCCCCAGCGGTGGAAAAGCCTGTGGATAACTTTTCGCGGGCAACTTACTTGGCGCCATCTGGCCACAGCATTTATCGCTGCATTAGCCGGAATTCTGTTTGTCGCTAGCCATGTGACCGCTTCTGGCACTGATTTGCGCTCCTCCGGCATCGACAATGTCCGCGACCTGGTAATTTTCCGCGCTGGCCAAGTGGAGCGACTTGCGGCGCAGGTTAGTCAGCTAGACGCAAAAGTAAATCAACTCACAAGCCAGCAAGTGCCGGCATCCGTTACCAAGCAGTTAAATGCGCTTGATCAACAAACCGGGAACGCCGGTCTATCCGGCGCGGGGCTGACCGTGACTTTAAATGATGCCCCGCACGCACAAGGCCAGCCTCTGCCAGCGGGCGTTAGTCCAGATGATTTGGTCGTGCATCAGCAAGATGTGCAAGCAGTGGTGAATGCGTTTTGGCGCGGCGGCGCTAAAGGCGTTCAAGTTATGGATCAAAGATTGATTTCTACCTCCGCCATTCGATGTGTTGGCAATACGCTCTTATTACAGGGCCGGGTATACAGCCCACCATTCAAGATTTCAGCCATTGGAAACGTACCGACCTTAGAAGATGCTTTATACGCTGAGCCAGGTGTCGCGCTGTATCGCGAGTATGTCGCGCAACTACATCTTGGTTGGAATGTGAAAATTAATTCGTCAATGTACTTACCGGCCTGGCAAGGCTCAGTTTCGCAATAATTATTTCTGGTTGATCAGCGGAGTCAAACCTAGTGCGATTTTAGGTGCTTCTAGGTCACCACAGCGAGCAAGCCACTGACCAAGCATGATGTGTCCGCCTTCGGTTAGCACTGATTCAGGATGAAATTGCACACCTTCAATGTCTGCCGTTTTATGTCGAAGTCCCATAACCACACCTGATTGCGTTTGCCCAGTGACTTCTAGTTCAACAGGAATCGTTGGCGCCTCAACCGCAAGTGAGTGATACCTAGTTGCCGTGAATGGATTCGGCAGTGGGCTCATAACATTTTCACCCTGATGAAAGACTTCCGAAGTTTTGCCGTGTAAAAGTTCAGGCGCGCGAGACACCGTGGCACCAAATGCTTCAGCGATTGCCTGGTGACCAAGACAAACACCAAAGATCGGCACAATGCCACCAAGTTGCTTCACTACTTCAATGCAAATACCAGCATCAGCAGGAGCGCCGGGTCCGGGCGAGAGCAGGATGCCGTCGTAACCACGGGCTTGCTCAATCGTCACTTCGTCATTGCGCAGAACGTCAACTTTTGCACCAAGTTGACTGAGATACTGCGCGATGTTGTACACAAAGCTGTCGTAGTTATCGATCACCAAGATTCTGGTCATGTTCTAAGCCTAAGTGTTTGGGAGGTAGCGCTTAACTTGGCGCTGGTGTCGCAGTGGTGGTTGCGGTTTTACTCGGCGCTGGTGTCACGCTACTCGTTGCTGACGGCGCGGGTACTACGAATTTGGACACGGTCAGCGTTACTTGGCTATTTGGTGCCGCACCAACATTCTTGCCAGGAGTCTGAACAAGGACTTGGCCGTCTGGCTTATCAGAATGCCTCTCATAAATTATTTGCACGGTGAATCCAACATTTACCAAGTCGTTATTGGCTTGCGTTTGGGACTCACCAACCACATTAGGCACAGTAACCAGGCCGGATGAAATGGTTACATCAACTGCGCTTCCTGAATCAGCTGTGGCATTAGGTGCCGGACTTTGACTTAGCACCGTACCAGCTGCCGGAACTTGAATATTTGTAGCGCTATCCTTCAACGTAATTTTG
>Ga0114964_10001963_pt1 | contig 14745 bp, 11 predicted proteins | sample C_131016_MF_Meta_FD_92638 | JGI IMG/M metagenome (GOLD analysis project Ga0114964, IMG submission 92638) | Freshwater microbial communities from Lake Croche, Canada to study carbon cycling - C_131016_MF_MetaG | ecosystem: Environmental > Aquatic > Freshwater > Lake | place: Lake Croche, Canada... | reverse complement strand
CTCTCCGGCATTCTGAACGCGCTTACGCGTCGCGGCGCGTTGAGCGAGGAGGACGTGAATCTGGCGCTCCGTGAAGTCCGTCGCGCGCTGATCGAGGCCGATGTCGCGCTTGATGTCGTACGTTCTTTCACCGAAAAGGTGCGCGAACGCGCGGTGGGACAGGAAGTTGTGCGCTCCGTCTCACCGGGGCAGATGGTCATCAAGATCGTCAATGATGTTCTGGTCGACACGCTAGGCTCGGAAGCCTCGCCGATTGACCTTGAGGCCGTGCCGCCGGTCGCCATTTTGATGGTCGGCTTGCAGGGCTCGGGTAAAACCACCTCGACCGGTAAAATTGCCCGTAGGCTTACCGACCGCATGAAACGCAAGGTGCTGTTGGCCTCGCTCGACACGCGCCGTCCGGCGGCGATGGAGCAATTGGCGAGTCTCGGCAAGCAGCTTTCGATTGAAGTGCTCCCCATCGTCGCAGGCCAAAGCGCCGTTCAGATCGCCAAGCGCGCGATGGAAGTAGCCCGCTTGGGTGGCTTCGACGTTGTGATGCTCGACACCGCCGGCCGCACGACGGTCGACGAGGAGTTGATGGCGGAAGTGGCCGAGGTAAAAGCTTCGGCCAAGCCGCATGAAGTACTGTTGGTTGCGGACGCTTTGACCGGACAAGACGCGGTCAACACCGCAAAAGCCTTTGACGAGCGCGTGGGGATTACCGGCATCGTGCTGACCCGTGTGGATGGCGATGGCCGTGGCGGCGCGGCACTTTCGATGCGCGCCATTACCGGCAAGCCGATCAAGCTCGTCGGTACCGGCGAAAAGATGGATGCGCTCGAGGATTTCCATCCCGCCCGCATTGCCAACCGCATTTTGGGCATGGGCGATGTGGTTTCGCTCGTTGAAAAAGCGGTCGAGAATATCGATCAGGAAAAGGCGATGCGCACCGCCGAGCGGATGCGCAAAGGCCAGTTCGATCTCTCCGATATGCGCGACCAGTTGCAGCAGATCGAGAAAATCGGCGGTGTTGGCGGACTGATGGGGATGATCCCCGGTGTCGCCAAAATGAAGAACCAGATCGCCGCCTCCCATCTCGACGGCAAAGTGGTGAAGCACCAAATCGCCATTGTGAATTCGATGACGGCGGCAGAGCGACGCAACCCCGACCTCTTAAAAGCCTCGCGCAAAAAGCGTATCGCGGCGGGTGCGGGTGTTTCGGTTGAACTTGTCAACCGCTTGCTGAAACAGCATCGGCAAATGGCCGATATGATGAAGACCATGGGCCAGAACAAACGCGGCGGGCCGATGGCCGGTCTCGCCAATATGTTCGGCATGGGCGGCGGCATGCCGTCGCCGGAAGACATCGCGGCGATGCAAAAGCAGATGGGCGGCGGGCAAGGTTTACCGGAATTTCCGGGTTCTACAAAAGCGCCTGCCGGATTGCCCCTTGCAGGCGGTGCCCCAAAACTACCCGGATTACCGGGGCTTGGTGTCAAACCAACGCTTCCGGGACTCGGCAGCTTCAACCCGTTCGGGGGGAAGAAGAAGTGATAAGATTAGCGAATGGTGAGTGGCGAATAGCGAAGAGGGACAACGTGCAAAATGCATCCCCTATTCGCTACTCTCTATTTGCTTTTCGCCCAATAACCAACCAACCTAAAACCTAACCAAGAAAGTCCTACCCATGTCAGTTAAAATTCGTCTTGCCCGCGGCGGTGCTAAAAAGCGTCCGCATTATTCGATCGTTGTGGCCGATAGCCGCTTTGCCCGCGATGGCCGTTTCATCGAGAAGCTCGGCACGTTCGATCCGATGAAGCCAAAGGATTCGGCTGATCGCGTGCATTTTGACCACGACAAGGCCAAGGCATGGCTTGCCAAGGGCGCACAGCCGACCGACCGCGTCGAGCGTTTCCTCGAAGCCGCTGGCTTGTGGACCCGCAAGGCCCGCGTCAACCCGGAAAAGGCCAAGCCAAAGAAGAAGGCTCAGGAGCGTCTCGACGCAGCCGCTGCTGAAGTTGAAAAGGCCGCTGCCGCTATCGTTGCTGCCGCTGAAGCCGAAAAGGCTGCTGCCGCTGCCGCCGCTGCCGCTGCCGCCGCTGCCGCCGCTGCCGCCCCTGCACCTGTTACAGAAGAGCCTGCCGCAGAAGAGCCAGCTGCCGAACCAGCAGCCGAGTAAGGACAAGCCATGGCCCGCCAACCTTCCGAGAAGACCGTTACCGGCCTTGTGGAGGTTGGCGTGTTTGGCGCCCCGCACGGCGTGAAGGGCGAGATGCGTCTCAAATCCTTCACCGCGGAGCCTTTGGGCATTCAAGACTATGCGCCGCTGACGGATAAAACCGGACAGCGGCGTTTTGCCCTCCGCACCGTCCGTCTCGTCAAAGACGAGATGCTGGTGGTAGCCGTTGAAGGCGTATCGGATCGCAGTGCCGCCGAGGCGCTGACCAATCTCACTTTATGGGTTCCTCGCGACCAATTGCCCGAGCCCGATGAGGAAGAATTCTACCATGCCGATCTGATCGGTCTCGTGGCCCACACGCCCGATGGCAACACGCTTGGTACCGTCACGGCTGTACATGATTTCGGTGCGGGCGATATTTTGGACATTGCCCCTGTCGTCGATGGCTCATCATTATTGGTACCGTTCACCAAAGCGATTGTTCCGGTGGTTGATCTCGCCGCTGGTCACTTAACGGTTATTCTACCCGATGAAATTGAGGGCGAGGAGCGTCCAGGCGCATGAGCGTCTTTCGCGCCGATGTGCTGACTTTGTTTCCCGAGATGTTTCCCGGTTCGCTCGGCCTGTCGCTCGCGGGCGAGGCACTTAAAACCGGCCGCTGGTCGTTCAACGCGCACGATATTCGCGCGCATGGTTTAGGCAAGCACCGCGCGGTCGATGATTCACCCGCCGGTGGCGGCGCGGGCATGGTGCTGCGTGCCGATGTGTTGGCGAATGCGATCGACGCCGTTGTAATGCCCGATGATCCGCGCCCGGTTCTATTGATGAGCCCGCGCGGTAGGCCCTTGACACAAGCCATGGTACGCGAATGGGCGTCGCGCGGAGGCGTTGTGATCGTCTGCGGCCGGTTTGAAGGCGTCGACGAGAGGGTGATCGAAGGCCGCAATCTGCAAGAAATCTCTATCGGCGATTATATCTTATCGGGTGGCGAACCTGCAGCCCTCGTATTGCTCGATGCGTGCGTTCGGTTGCTGCCGGGTGTGATGGGTAAAGTCGAATCGGGCGTAGACGAGAGCTTTGAAAACGGGCTCTTGGAATATGCCCATTACACCAAGCCCCGCGAGTGGGAAGGTCGCGAGATTCCGGACATTTTACTCTCCGGAGACCACGGCAAAATCGCCAAATGGCGGCGCGAGCAAGCGGAGAGGCTCACGCGAGAGAGAAGGCCGGATTTGCTGGGTAAGCCGAAAGCTTAGCCAACAGGACCGAGCGCCTCCCGGCGCGTATTTCTAAGAAGTAGGCCGGGAGGCGAGCGTTCGGTATTATCCCAGCAAATATGAATCGACCGCTTCTCAACGCCCATCGCCGCCTCTTTGACGGCTTCGGACATGGTCGGATGCGCGTGGCAGGTGCGGGCGAGATCCTCAGATGAGCCGCCAAATTCCATCAGTACGGCGACTTCATGGATGAGGTCGCCCGCGCCTTTGCCGATGATGTGGCAGCCAAGCACGCGGTCGGTTGCTGAATCGGCTAGAATTTTTACAAACCCGTCGGTAGAACGCATCGCACGCGCCCGACCATTGGCGGTAAAGGGGAATTTGCCGACGCTGTAGGCAATGCCAGCGGCTTTAAGCTCTTCTTCCGTCTGGCCGATCGAGGCGATTTCGGGCTGGGTATACACAACGCCCGGAATGACGCCGTAATTCACATGGCCTGCGTGACCCGCGATCAATTCGGCAACGGCTACACCCTCGTCTTCCGCCTTATGCGCCAGCATCGGACCGCGCACGACATCGCCAATCGCATAAATACCGGGCACGCTGGATTGGAAATGATCATTGATCACCACACGTCCGCGCTCGAGCGTTACGCCCGCTGCCTCAAGGCCGAGGCCTTCGGTGTAAGGGCGACGACCGATCGCCACCAGCACAACATCGGCAGCGAGCACCTGCGCGTCGCCACCTGCTGCGGGTTCAACCGTAACGGTCGCACCCTTTTTGCCCGTCTCGACTTTCGTGACTTTGGACGAAAGGTGAAACGTAAAGCCTTGCTTGACAAGGATGCGTTGAAACTGCTTGGCAACCTCATTGTCCATGCCGGGTAGAATCCGGTCGAGATATTCAACAACCGTTACCTCGGCACCGAGCCGCTTCCAGACCGAGCCAAGCTCAAGGCCAATGACACCGGCACCAATGATCAGCAGCTTGCCGGGCACCTTGCCGAGGTCGAGTGCTCCGGTGGAGGTGACGACGATTTTCTCGTCGACCGTCACACCCGGAAGCGGTGCCGAGTCAGAGCCCGTCGCGATGACAATGTTCTTGGTCTCGATGGTTTCGGTCGTTCCGTCTGTCTTGGTAACAAGTACCTTGCCGACGGACGGGATCGAGCCCATGCCGATGAAGCTGTCGACCTTGTTTTTCTTCAGCAGAAAAGCGACGCCCTGCACATTGGCGTCCACCGTATCCTGTTTGTGTTTCATCATTACCGGAAGGTCGAGTGTGGGTACCTCAACCTTGATCCCGAGTGCTTCAAACCCGTGGCCGGCTTCCTCAAACATTTCGGAAGCATGCAGCATTGCCTTGGAAGGAATGCAGCCGATATTGAGGCAAGTGCCTCCGAACGTTGATCTTTTTTCGACAATTGCGGTTTTTAAGCCTAATTGTGCCGCGCGTATCGCGCAGACATAACCGCCAGGACCAGAGCCAATAATGACAAGATCATACGACATCGATTTTCTCCGGTCCTAGGTAAAACGATTCTATTTCTGATTAAAGATCAAGCACAAGCCGCGCGGGATCTTCCAACGCTTCTTTGACACGTACCAGGAATGTTACCGCTTCTTTGCCGTCGACGATGCGGTGGTCGTAAGACAGCGCCAAATACATCATGGGCCGGATCTCAATTTTACCACCAACCGCCATTGGCCGTTCCTGGATCTTATGCATGCCCAAAATGCCCGATTGTGGGGCATTGAGGATCGGAGTCGACATTAAAGACCCATAAATCCCGCCATTTGTGATGGTAAACGTGCCACCTTGCATCTCGTCGATCTTCAATTGACCGTCGCGCGCGCGTTTGCCGAAGTCGGAAATGGTTTTTTCAATGCCAGCCAGCGACAGCGTATCGGCATCACGCACCACAGGAACGACGAGGCCCTTATCGGTGCCGACGGCAATGCCAACGTGGTAATAATTCTTATAAACCAGATCAGTGCCGTCGATCTCGGCATTAACTGCTGGAATTTCTTTCAAAGCCTGCGTGCAAGCCTTCACAAAGAAGCTCATAAACCCAAGCTTTGCGCCATGCTTCTTTTCAAATACTTCTTTATACCGATTACGGAGCGCCATAACCTCTGTCATATCGACTTCGTTAAAGGTCGTCAGCATCGCTGCGGTATTCTGCGCATCCTTCAAACGCCGCGCAATCGTCTGACGAAGCTTCGTCATCCGCACCCGCTCTTCTTTTACCCCGTCGGTCGCTGTCGAAGGTATCCTGGTGGCAACAGGCGCAACGGGCGTTGAAACGGTCGCAATCGCCGCCAACATATCGCCCTTCGTCACACGACCATCTTTGCCGGTTGAGGCAATAGACGCCGGATTAACGCCGGACTCGGCGGCCATACGGGCCACAGCAGGACCGCTTTCAGGTGCTTTTTCTGATACTGCCGATGGCGCCATTGCGGCAACCTTAGGAGCTGCAGCGGCGGGTGTCGGTGCGCCAGTGCCTGCGCCAGCCATAATCGATCCAAGCAAGGCACCAACGCCTACAGTATCGCCGTCCTTGGCAACAATCTCAGCCAATACACCGGCTGCTGGTGCGTTGACTTCCAACGTCACCTTATCCGTTTCAAGTTCAAGCAAGGGCTCGTCGGCTTTCACCGTATCGCCGGCTTTTTTGAACCATTTTCCGATGGTCGCTTCAGTGACCGATTCACCTAAAGTGGGGACGCGGATGTCGGTGGCCATGTGGGTCGTTTCCTTGCCGTGCGTGTAAAAATCAAATTATGCTGCGAATACTTCGTCGAGGAAGGCGCGAAGCTGAGCGAGATGGGTCGACATGAGCCCCGTTGCTGTAGCCGCTGAAGCGGGTCTGCCCGCGTAACGCGGACGCTTTACCTTTGAGCCAGCTTGTTCGAGCACCCAAGCCAGATAGGGTTCAACAAAGGTCCAAGATCCCATATTTTTAGGCTCTTCCTGGCACCAGACAATATCGGCGTTTTTAAAGCGCGAAAGCTCGGTGACCAGCGCTTTGAGCGGGAAGGGGTAAAGCTGCTCGACCCGCAACAAATACACATCATCAATGCCGCGTTTCTCACGGTCCTCGTAAAGATCAAAATAAACCTTGCCGGAGCACAGAACCACCCGGCGAATTTTATTATCCTTTGCAAGCTTGATCGGTTCGCCTTTGAGATATTGAGCGTCGTCCCACAGAACGCGATGAAACGTCGTGCCTACGGCCATCTCATCAAGCCGCGAAACGGCTCTTTTGTGACGGAGCAGGGATTTAGGCGTCATCAAGATCAATGGCTTACGGAAGTCACGCTTTAATTGCCGGCGCAAAATATGGAAATAATTCGCAGGTGTCGAACAATTAGCGACCTGCATATTGTCCTCCGCGCAGAGTTGAAGGAAGCGCTCAAGACGGGCCGATGAATGCTCTGGTCCTTGACCCTCGTACCCATGGGGTAGGAGGCAAACCAAGCCCGACATCCGAAGCCATTTGCGTTCGCCTGACGAGATAAATTGGTCAAACAGAACCTGCGCTCCGTTCGCAAAATCACCGAATTGCGCTTCCCAAAGGGTCAAAGCATTCGGCTCTGAAAGCGAATAGCCATATTCAAAACCGAGTACGGCTTCTTCCGACAGCATCGAATTGATAACTTCGAACTTACCTTGTCCCTCTCGAACATTGTTGAGGGGTTTATAACGGCGTTCGGTTTCTTGATCGACCAAGACGGAGTGGCGTTGCGAGAACGTCCCGCGCTCCACATCTTGACCCGAAAGGCGAACCCGGTTTCCATCATTAAGCGTCAAAGCAAAGGCCAACGCCTCGCCTGAAGCCCAATCAATACCTTCGCCTGTCTCAAAGGCCTTCCGACGATTGTCCATGAACCGTTGAATGGTCTTATGGGCATTAAAATCGTCCGGAACAACGGTGAGTTTCCGCCCAATCTCTTGGAGCAGCGGGAGGGGGGCTCCCGTTTCACCACGACGCGCGTCGTCCTGCGTCGGCACAACAGCCTTCAATCCGGCCCAGCGCCCATCCAGCCAGTCGGCTTTATTCGGCTTATAGGATTGGCCAGCCTCGTGCTCGGCCTCTAAGCGCGAACGCCAATCGGCCTTCATTTTTTCTACTTCACCTTCGGTGACAACACCTTCGCCGATGAGCTTTTTGGAATAGATTTCTAATGTCGTGGGTTGCTGACGTATTTTCTTATACATCAAGGGCTGCGTAAAGGATGGCTCATCACCCTCGTTGTGCCCAAAGCGACGATAGCAGAACATGTCGATAACAACGGGCTTGTGAAACAGTTGCCTGAATTCGACCGCCACTTTCACAGCAAACACGACCGCTTCCGGATCATCGCCGTTGACGTGAAAAATCGGCGCTTCGATCATCTTTGCTACGTCGGACGGATAGGGCGACGAGCGGGAGAAACGCGGATTGGTCGTAAAGCCGATTTGATTATTGATGATAAAGTGGATCGAACCGCCAGTCTTATGACCTTTCAGGCCCGAAAGACCAAGGCATTCCGCCACAACGCCTTGGCCAGCAAAAGCGGCGTCGCCATGGATCAAGAGCGGCAATACTTTCACGCGCTCTTCTGTATCATGAAGCTGATCCTGCTTCGCGCGCACTTTACCCAACACGACCGGATCAACGATTTCGAGATGCGACGGATTTGCGGTGAGCGATAAATGCACGTTGTTGCCATCGAACATCCGGTCGGATGAGGCACCTAAATGATATTTGACATCGCCTGAACCTTCCACATCGGCCGGCGCATAGGAGCCACCCTTAAATTCATGGAAAATAGCGCGATGCGGCTTGCCCATCACCTGCGCCAAAACGTTGAGGCGGCCACGGTGCGCCATCCCGAACACAATATCTTGGACGCCAAGCGCCCCACCGCGTTTGATGATTTGCTCGAGCGCGGGAACCATCGATTCGCCGCCATCTAAGCCGAACCGTTTTGTTCCGGTATATTTAACGTCGATGAATTTTTCAAAGCCTTCGGCTTCAATCAATTTATTTAAGATCGCTCGCTTGCCTTCGCGTGTGAAGGCAATTTCTTTGTCGGGCCCTTCGATTCTTGCTTGGATCCAGCTCTTTTCCGCAGGCGTCGAAATATGGAGAAACTCCCACCCGATGGTTGAGCAGTAGGTCCGCTTCAAGATCGGGAGCATTTCCCTGACTGTCGCGTATTCGAGGCCAAGTACGAAATCGATAAAAATTTTACGATCCCAGTCAGCTTCCGTGAAGCCGTACGACGAAGGATGTAATTCCTCGTGATCCTTCTCGGCAACAAGATTGAGTGGATCAAGATTGGCGTGCAAATGGCCGCGCATCCGGTAAGCTCGGATCATCATAAGTGCCCGCACGGAATCGCGCGTCGCTTGCTGGATGTCAGCCTCGGACGGACCAACCTTGGCCTTCAGTTTTTCCGAAACAATTTTTTCAACTTGACCCCAATTACCATCAAGCGCCGAAACGAGCTCACCGTTTGCTATGACCGGCCAATTGGCTTTTTTCCACGAAGCACCTTCGGCCTTTTGACGTACAGAAGACGTATCGTCGCCAAGGGCGCCAAAGAAAGCCTGCCATTCCGCTCCAACAGACGCAGGGTCTTTCACGTAGCGGGCTTGCATCTCTTCAAGATAGAGAGCGTTGCCGCCATAAAGAAAGGAGGATTCAATAAACGCTTCGTTTTGATCTTCGCGGGCCATTTAAGCTACTTCCTATCGAGGCTGTTACTCTCAGTTCTTGAGTAATTCAACCAAGGTTTTTCCCAGACGAGCGGGCGACGGTGAAACACGGATCCCTGCCGCTTCCATCGCCGCGATCTTGTCTTCTGCGCCGCCTTTACCGCCCGAAATAATCGCGCCGGCATGACCCATTCGCCGTCCAGGAGGTGCTGTACGACCTGCAATGAATCCGACAACCGGCTTTTTCCGGCCTCTTTTTGCTTCATCAATCAGGAATTGCGCGGCGTCTTCTTCAGCCGAGCCGCCAATTTCCCCGATCATGACGATGGATTGCGTCTTTTCATCGGCAAGGAACATTTCGAGCATGTCAATAAATTCGGTACCCTTTACAGGATCGCCGCCAATACCCACGGCGGTTGTTTGACCAAGGCCTTCCATTGTCGTTTGAAAGACGGCCTCATAGGTCAGCGTGCCCGAACGAGAGACGATGCCGACATTGCCGGGCTTGAAAATATTACCCGGCATAATACCGATTTTACATTCACCGGATGTCATAACGCCTGGGCAGTTGGGACCAATCAGACGGGAATTCGAACCCGACAGCGCGCGCTTTACCCGCACCATATCCAGAACAGGAATACCCTCGGTTATGCAGACGATCAGTGGAATTTCCGCCTGAATGGCTTCACAAATTGCGTCAGCAGCACCTGGCGGCGGCACGTAAATCACGGAAGCATCCGCACCGGTGGCATCCCGAGCCTCGGCTACCGTGTCAAACACCGGTAGGCCAAGATGCATCGAACCACCCTTTCCGGGTGATGTGCCGCCGACCATTTTCGTTCCGTAAGCTATCGCTTGCTCGGAATGGAAGGTGCCGGTTTTACCGGTAAAGCCTTGGGTAAGGACTTTGGTATTTGCGTCAATCAGAATAGCCATTAGCGCAACTCCCTTACTGCCTTGACGATTTTTTGAGCCGCGTCGTCGAGATCGTCTGCTGCAATCACGTTAAGCCCCGATTTTGAAATGATGTCCTTGCCAAGTTGAACATTCGTGCCTTCAAGGCGCACAACCAGCGGTACTTTCAAACCCACTTCCTTAACCGCAGCAATTACACCTTCCGCAATAACGTCGCATTTCATGATCCCACCAAAAATATTGACGAGAATGCCTTTCACGTTGGGATCGGCTGTAATAATTTTGAACGCTGCGGTGACTTTTTCCGTTGTAGCTCCACCGCCGACATCGAGGAAGTTAGCCGGAAATTCGCCGTAAAGCTTGATGATATCCATCGTTGCCATAGCAAGGCCTGCGCCATTGACCATGCAGCCAATCGTTCCATCGAGTGCAATATAGGAAAGATCGTATTTAGAGGCTTCAATTTCCTTCGCATCCTCTTCCGTCTCATCGCGCAGAGCCATGATATCGGCCTGTCGATACAGCGAATTGGTATCGAACGAAATTTTAGCGTCCAGGCACCTGAGATGGTTATCGGTGGTCACAATCAAAGGATTGATTTCCAGCATGGCCATGTCTTTGGCGACAAACGCTGTATAGAGTTGTTCGACAAGAACCCCTGCTTCTTTGGCCAGATCACCTTTCAGATGGAGCGCTTTAGCCACCGTACGACCATGATGCGGCATGACACCGGTTGCCGGATCGACCGAGAAAGTTATGATTTTTTCGGGCGTCGAATGAGCCACTTCCTCGATATCCATGCCACCTTCAGTCGATATGACGAAGGCAACACGAGCGGTAGCGCGATCAACGAGGATCGAAAGGTAAAATTCTTTTGCAATGTCCGAGCCGTCCTCAATATAAAGGCGGTTGACTTGCTTGCCGTGTGGCCCCGTTTGAATCGTGACAAGGGTATTGCCGAGCATCTCGCCCGCAAATTGCTTTACCTCGTCGATTGACCGAGCCAACCGCACGCCCCCTTTTTCGCCTGCCACCGCTTCTTTGAACTTGCCCTTGCCGCGACCTCCCGCGTGGATTTGCGACTTAACAACCCAAAGTGGTCCGCCTAACGCTTTTGCAGCGGCTTCAGCTTCCGAGACTTGCATAATGGCTTGGCCGTTCGAAACTGGAACGCCGAACGCTTTTAAGACGGCCTTGGCCTGATATTCGTGGATATTCATGGATAATCCTCAGATGTTGGGCGTCCAGAAACGGAGGCGGCACCCAAAATGCCGCCATGCATGAACCTCTTATGACAGGGCTGGATTAATAACCTTACAAGCCTCGATCAGTCCCTGAACCGATTCAACGGACTTCGCAAAAGCAAGCTTCTCGTCGGCTTTCATGCGTAATTTCACAACACGCTCGACCCCCTTTTCGCCGATCACAATCGGCACGCCGACAAACATATCCTTCACGCCGTAAGCGTTTGAAATGTAAGCAGCGCAGGGCAATACACGTTTTTGATCCTTTAAATAACTCTCAGCCATGGCAATCGCCGACGCGGCTGGAGCGTAAAATGCGGAGCCCGTTTTCAGGAGATTAACGATCTCACCGCCGCCCTTCCGGGTACGCTCAACAATTGCGTCCAACCGTTCTTGCGTTGTCCATTTCATCTTAACGAGGTCTGAGAGCGGTATGCCGGCGACCGTGGAGTAGCGAACCATCGGCACCATATCATCGCCATGCCCGCCCAATGTCATCGCCGAAACGTCCTTGATTGATACTTTAAACTCTTCGGCAAGAAAGTGACGGAAGCGTGACGAATCGAGAACGCCAGCCATTCCAACAATCTTTTTTGGGTTAATGCCCGAAAATTTTTGAAGCGCCCAAACCATCGCGTCGAGTGGGTTGGTGATACAAATCACAAAAGCTTTTGGGGCATATTGTTTGATGCCAGACCCAACGGCTTCCATCACCTTGAGGTTGATCCCTAATAGATCATCGCGGCTCATGCCCGGTTTACGGGGGACGCCTGCCGTTACAATCACGACATCCGCGCCAGCAATCGCCTCATAGCTCGACGAACCCGTATAATGCGCATCGAACCCGTCGACGGGCGATGATTCAGCTATATCCAAGCCTTTGCCTTGTGGCACGCCATCGGCGATGTCGAAAAGCACAATGTCACCTAGCTCTTTAAGCCCAGCAAGATGAGCCAGTGTGCCGCCAATTTGCCCCGATCCGATCAGTGCAATTTTCTTCCGTGCCATCATTTCATTCCTTCTATCGAAATTTCAGTTAATCCGAAACCGCCATCGAACGCATTATTTGAGGGAGCGCATACCCCCCTTCACATCCTGCTTCAAGTTGGACCAAAGATGAGAAATGCTAAAATATTTAGCATCATCAGCATTGAATGATCATATAATTTTTAAAATTGATAATTTTATCAGATAGTTAACAATGGCATGACGGTTTTATGTAAGTTCAAATTAGACCAAATATTTTGGTTACAAAATACAAAAATTGTCATTTGTTGCATTAATCTATGGTTTTAAACGTCTAAATTTCCCAAAGTGTTTAGGAGCATCGTGGTGACCGACCCAAGCCGAGTTTCCCATGATCGACGTTGAATTTCAATGTCGAGTTCGATGGCTTCCGGTTGGACAAAGCGATAGAGCGTATCAAAAATCAACGCTGTTGCACGTTCGCGGTTGCGGATTGTGAACGCGCCGGAATGGACGCCCTCCTCTAAAACACGGTCCAATAGTGTGCGAATTTTGGAACGGTGTTGACGCGCCAAACTCCGATTTTCCCGAAAAGCATCGACGAATAACGAAAATAAACGCGGATTTGCCTCGATACGATTTCTATATGCTTGAATAATAGCAAATAGGAACCGCTCTAATTTATCGCGCGCAGGGTCGGGAGCATCCGCAATTTCATGTAATTTTGCCTCGATAGGCTTGATCCAAGTTTGGGTGATCGCATCGAAGAGGGCAGTTTTGGATTCAAAATGGCGGTAGACATTGGCATGCGTCATGGCGGCGGATCGTGCTATGGAGACCACAGTCGCCCGTTCGCTGCCAAAGGTTGTGACTTCAATCGCCGCAGCAGAGAGAATTCGCTGATAAGTCGATTCGGATGTCTTGAGATCGGTCATAGATGATCCGTCGGTATCGTTTGTTAGAGGTAATATTCAATATGTCCGACCCAATAAGATCTGACAAAAGCCGTGCGATCCGCAATCCGTTTTCAACATTAAGTCGGCTCTTGGGTCCGGGCGTTATTGCGGGCGCAGCCGATGATGATCCGTCGGGCATTGCTACCTATTCCCAAGCCGGTGCGCAATTTGGTTATCAGCAACTTTGGTCGGTTGTACTTACGTTTCCTTTTATGGTTGCTATTCAGCTTGTGGCGGCTCGAATTGGCCGTGTAACCGGTAAAGGGATCATCGCCAACGCACGTTTAATTTATCCAGAATGGGTCGTTGTATCGCTTGTATTTCTGGTTGTCGCTGCCAACACAATCAATATTGCCGCCGATTTGGCTGCTATGGGATCAGCCATTACACTGGTCATAGGGGGCCCAGCCACATTTTATGCTTTGCTATTCGGTCTCTTTTGCACATTTTCGGAAGTTTTTATTCCCTATCGGCGATACGCCCACGTGCTCAAATGGCTCACTTTGGTGCTGTTCGTCTATGTCTTAGCGGTGTTCACCATCCATATCGGGTGGATAGAAGCGCTTAATGCAACAATCAGCCCGAGCTTTGTGGTAACCACAGACTATCTTCTAACAATTGTTGCCGTCTTTGGCACGACAATCAGCCCTTATGTCTTTTTCTGGCAAACCGCGCAGGAAGTAGAAGACATGGAATTGGCCGGCGAACGTCCACTTATCGAACAAAAACACGATATTAGCCGGCATTTGCAACGCATTTCGATCGATACCGGCGTCGGCATGGCTTTTTCGAACGCTATTGCGTTTTGTATTATGGTCACGACGGCGGCGACGCTTCACCAAGCGGGGTTAACCAACATCACGACAGCCGCCGAGGCGGCGGAGGCTCTACGCCCCTTGGCTGGTCCGCTAACCTTCGGATTGTTCTCTTTGGGCATCATCGGAACCGGGCTTTTGGCCGTACCGGTGCTCGCGGGATCGGCCGGCTATGCGGTGGCCGAGGCTATGCAGTGGCGCTCAAGCCTTGAATTACAACCGATGCGCGCCCGCGGATTTTATGCGGTGATTGCGGTTTCAACCTTGATGGGTGCGATCCTTGGTTTTACGGCAATCGACCCGATCAAAATGCTGTTTTGGGCTGCCGTTATCAATGGTTTCGTCGCCGTACCCGTGATGGTGGCCATGATGATTATGGCCACCAGATTGCACCTGATGGGTCAATATAGATTGGGTGTCGGGGTCACTGTCGCCGGTTGGGCCTCGACGCTGCTCATGGCAATTGCTGCAGCATTTTTGCTGTGGTCAACCTTTACCTGACCAATCTCTCCCGAATAGAATCCGCGGTCTAATCGGGAGAGGTTTTAGCGAACGGCCTAATCTGCTTTAAAATGCCTTCAACGTCGTCCGCATAATATCGATCATTTGATCGATATGGCCCGTTTCCATCACGAAAGGCGGGGCGACGACCGCAGCATCGCCCGTCGTTTTGATATGCAGGCCCGACTCAAACATCCGCTTTTGCCATTGATAGCCGCGCGCGCCGGGGCCGCCCATTGGGGCTACGTCGACGCCACCCAT
>Ga0114964_10001962_pt1 | contig 14746 bp, 17 predicted proteins | sample C_131016_MF_Meta_FD_92638 | JGI IMG/M metagenome (GOLD analysis project Ga0114964, IMG submission 92638) | Freshwater microbial communities from Lake Croche, Canada to study carbon cycling - C_131016_MF_MetaG | ecosystem: Environmental > Aquatic > Freshwater > Lake | place: Lake Croche, Canada... | reverse complement strand
ATCAAAAAAGTGAGTTATTGCAAGTTCCTGGAGTAACCATTGTGGGCCCACTTCCTGCGGAAGTTCAAAACTATACCGATTACAGTGTGGCTTTGAATCGAGGCGCCCGTGAAAATAAAAATGCTCAAGAATTTTTGAGTATGTTACTTTCCAATAAAAGCGTTGAATTGATCAAAGCACATGGAATTGATACTGCAAAATGAAAATTGTTAAATGTCTATTCATCGTGGTGATGGTTTTCTTGCAGGGATGTGCATCTAAGGCTACAAGGTACAACACCGATTTGAAGTTGCCACAGTTGATGGAGTGGGTGGTTGATCCGGCTGCAGATGCCATTTTCGACTCAGTGAGTTGGGTGAGCAATGAAAGCGGGGTGATTGAAAAGTCACCTAAAACAGATGAAGAGTGGGATCAATTGAAAAGCCATGCCGCTATTTTGATTGAAAGTGGTAATTTATTGATGCTTGATGGAAGAGCTCTCGATAAGGGAGACTGGTTCAAATTTGCTCGTGCTTTGAGTGTGGCGGGTCAAAAAACCCTAGACTCGATCATTGCGCATGATAAAGATGAGTTATTTAAGAATGGCTCGATGATGGATACGGTATGTGAAAACTGCCATCTTAAATACGCATATCCACAGTGACTTGTCTTGTACTTAAAATATTTTATACGGTAATGATCAATGTTTAATGTTTGTGCAGGTGCTTTGCCTGATCTTCAATGATTTATTTATGAACAATGCTCAGCTTTTGAATTTTTGTACTTGGCTTGAAGATACCGATCTCAGTCAGGCAATTCAAGTCAATGATTGGATTGTTCCACTTGTACAGATCATCCATATATTTGCGGTTTGTGCAGTTGGAACATCTTTACTACTGGTTGGCTTGAAAATTTTTGATCGTTTCATGGTGAAGAAAAGTTTAAGTCACACCATTGTTCGTTTTCAAGCGGTGATTACGCCAGCCTTGGCCATTTTATTGCTGACTGGTTCAGTCTTGATTATTGGGGAGCCTTCACGCTCTTTGGCCAACTGGGTTTTTCAATTGAAAATGATATTGCTTTTGATTGCCACCACAATATTTTTTTGGATCAAAAAAATATCCATTGTTCAAAATGGAAAATATTCATCCACTCCATTGCCCATTACTTTCAATCATAAACTATTGGCTGCTCTGCTTTTGATCAATTTGGTATTGATCATTTTTGCTGGTCGCTGGATTGCTTACACTTAAAATGCAATATCTTGATACTTTTTTAAGAGCGTTACACGATTCGAACTTGGCCAATAATGTCCGTGAAAACGACTTATTATTTCCTTGGATTGAGAGTTTTCATATTTTGACAGTCTCCTGGGTGATGGGTTCTATCGCTTATGTTGACTTGAGGATATTGGGATTGTTCGGTCTAGATGAAGACGTTGAATCCTTCAATAAAAACGTCTTGCCGGTCACTTGGGTTGCATTTTTCTTGACTTGTATCACTGGGACCATCTTATTCACGTCCAATGCATTGAATTATTACAATAATATTTATTTTCAAGTAAAAATGATCATGTTGATTTTGATTGGAATCAACATGATGCTGTATCAATTTATTTTCAAGAAAAAAAATAATCCCCTGGAAGACCATCCATTTGAAATTGCACACATCAAAAGCACCAAGGTATTTTGCCTTGTGTCCTTGATTTGTTGGTTTATTGTGGTGGTCATGGGGCGTTTGATTGGTTTCACCTTAGAGTTGACTCTTTCATAATCAAAGAGGAAAGTAAACATGATTGAAATTCAAATGAGATGGCTTCGAATCAACTTTGGCGTTGGTTTAGCCTTGGCATTTCTTGTTGTAGCTCAATGCGCTTATGCTGCCAGTGTGGATCGGTACGACCCACCTACCATAAAGGATTGGACGGATATTTCTTCATTGCCCGATTGGTCTGGATCATGGAATCCAAAAATTACAGACCAAGATATGCAACAGAAAACGAATCCGCCGCCTTGGAATGCCAGGGCCGCTGCAACGATCAAATTCCAGTATGCAGAAGAAGCTGCAGGCCGACCAACTCCATTGTTTGTCAATTGTTTGCCAGAAGGCATGCCCTCTTGGATGTTGATCACTCACAATGCGATGGAGATATTATTCACTCCTGGTCGGGTGACTATGTTGGGTGAGTCTGATGGCAATCGAATCAGGCGCATTTATACTGATGGACGTAAACACCCTGATGATCCAGATCCAACACTTCATGGTCATTCTATAGGTCACTGGGAAGGTGATACGCTTGTTGTTGATACGGTTGGAATTATTCCTCAGTCGTTGTTGGCAGTTTCTGAGGCTGCAGGAGTCCCTAGCAACGGGGATATGCACGTCGTTGAGCGCATCCATTTGCAGGGGAAGGATATTTTGGCTGATGATTTGGAGATATTTGCGCCCAAAGTGCTCACCAAGCCTTGGAAAACAACCCGATTATTTTTTAGACAACGCGCTAAAAAGTACGATATCGTGGAAGGCATCTGTTTAGAGGGAACGTATATTCCTAAAATTGATAAAAATGGAGATGCCGTTTACGAACAAATTCAATATGATGTTGGTGGCAACAGAACCGTTACCAATAAATAATTCAATTGCACCTAAGGAAACTCATCATGAATGCTAAAAAAGCTCAAAAGCTCTCTGTATTAAAAGTGTTTGTATTGGCCAGTTTCATGGCAACACTGCCCTCTTTTGCTCATCATTAACGACGATGTTTGATCACGCCAAAAGTGTGGTTTTGAATGGGGTTGTCAAAGAAGTGCAGTGGACCAATCCGCACGTGGGTATTTTTGTCACTGGCACCACGCAACCCAATGAGGAGTCTACTTTGTGGCTCATGGAGATGACGAGTCCTGGTAATTTGGTCAGAGATGGATGGAAGAGAACATCCATCAAAGTTGGAGATAAAGTTGAAGTGTCTTTCAGCCCTTTGCGAAATGGAAGCAAAGGTGGGGCTTTGAAAAAAATCACCTTGATCGATACTGGCGAATCACTCACCACGAATATTCGATCGGCAGAAAGGGCCAATCTCGACTAAGTTTCACCACAAATACCCAATGAGTGCTGTGGTGCTCATTGGAATAATTGACATTGGTCACAATTAGCAGTTGAATCGCAAGGTGAATCATTTGACCAAAGAGTCGAGTCATCTTGATCAATCAGTACGCCAAGTGAAGTGGTTGCAATCTTTTGGTATTTCTTTAACTGACTTTTACCGTTTTCCAACCATTTGAGATTTGCTCAATTGCGTTCATTGTAGCAATGTGACCAAGCGCACTCATCATCACTACTATATGGTTGATCCCTTAACGCTTACGCAAGACTTCTTTGGTATTTGAGTTTAAGCAATAGAGGTTTGGCTGAACTTGAAATATTCATTGAGTCTTGAGTTAAAAAGCTACAATTCAATTTGTAATTTTTAATCAAGTGACTAGGGGTTTGTTGTGATTGATGATCGATAACAGATCATTTGTCCGCGATTAAAACGGTGTTCGATCAGAGCATCACCCGTCTAAATTGATGGATCAAGTCCTGCGCATTACCAGAATCATTGAATATGCGGTGAGGTTTTCGTATTTTGGAGAAGCCATGAAACCATTGTTGAATATAAAAGAAACCATCGCCTTGTTGACGTTGACGGCCTTTACTCTTTCAGGGCTTGCTGCTGAGCCCATTTACCCAAGCAAGCCTCTTAAAATGATTGTGCCTTATGAGCCTGGTGGAGGCGTTGACATCATGGGGCGATTATTGGCCAGGCATCTGTCCACGACCCTTGGGCAATCAATTTTTATTGACAACAAGCCTGGTGGCGGTGGAGTGGTTGGAACTCAGGCTTTGGTGAATGCTGCACCCGATGGTTACACCATCATATTGGCTTCGACATCGCCCATCGTGGTAGCACCATTCTTAGTCAAAAAGCTGTCCTATAACCCTCAAAAAGACTTGCTCCCAGTCAGCCTTATTGCCAACAACCCTGCAATTCTTTTGGTCGAACCCAATTCACCTTTCAATAACTTGGCTCAAATCATCGCCAAAGCCAAGTCAGAGCCCGGTCAATTGACCTTTTCTTCATCTGGAATTGGTGGTACGGGTCATTTGGCGGCTCAACTATTGAAGCTTTTGGCCGATGTTGATTTGCGCCATATCGCCTACAAAGGCACTGGCCCTGCCACGATGGCTCTGATGAGCACGCAGGTGGATTTGTCCTTTACTGATTTATTGGCGGGCATGAAGTTCGCAAAAAATGGACAACTCAAGGCCATCGCTGTCACCTCTGCTGAGCGTCTCCCCATGTTGCCGCAAGTGCCTTCGATGGCAGAGACCGTGCCTGGCTATGTGGCTGGGGTTTGGTATGGGGTGTTTGTACCCAGTAAAACTTCGCCTGAAATCATCAATGCATTGAATCAAGCCATTGTCAAGACACTCAAGGGCACAGAGATGGTCAACACATTGGGGCAAGATGGAGTGACGTCTATAGGCTCTTCACCGGAGAACTTCAGAAAATTCATCGCTGAGGAAACCGAGCGTTGGGGTGCAGTCATCCGAAAGACCCATGTTGAGAGCGAATGACAACCGCGCTCATTCCAATTGGTAAAGTCAAGTCCTTGTAGTTCCCAATTTTTCGATTCAATGTGATTGAATTTGAGTGCCTAATTTCGTATGTCTTGGATGAACCACTCCAAAGGCAGCTGCATCCCTAAACCCTGGGCCTTGGCCTTTTTATAGACCAATCCTCCAACCGATGAGAACTGCACTCCCCAGTTGCCAACGGTGTAATAAAAAGTGATTTCGGATTCGCTGCTTCTTCCTTTGGCTTGACCAGAGATGACATCGGTGTAGGTGGGCCAAAGTTCAGTTTGTATGCGTTGGTGTTTGGCCTTGGGCAAGCGCTCTTGCTCCTTGGCAGTCCCGCCCACAAACGCCCCAGGACTGCCTGAAATGCCTTTTCTGAAGAGCTGGGTTTCTGCCATCGGCAAATCTTCTCGCCCTTGTTGAATCTTGACATCAAAGCGATCAATGACTTCGGGGCTTAATTCACGAGGTGTTAGAACAACCACATGCATGCCTGGCTCCAGCCATTGGGGCTCCAATACAGGCGACATGCTGTCCGTGCAAGTCGCCACGATGTCCACACCCCTGACCGCATCTTGCGGGGTATCAACAGCTTGAACTTTGATTTGAAAGCGCTCCTGCATCTCCTTAGCGAATTTTTGTCGATTTTCAGCTGAGCGACTATAAACTTTGACAGTTTTGATGTTTCTCACACAAGCGATGGCTTCAAAAAATGTTCTGGCCATGCCGCCTGATCCAATCATGCCAACTGTACTTGCATCTTTTCGTGCCAATAGATTGGTCCCAATGCCTGCGGCTCCACCCACGCGCATGTGTTGCAGGTGGCCGTCATTCATGATGGCCAAGGGCTGGCCATTTTGAGTACTGTAGAGAAAAACCAATCCGCAATACGTTCCTGGCTCAATACAGTACTTTTGTTCCGTGCCACCTGAAGCAAGATCTTTGGGCCACACCAAGATATCTGATTTAAGCCTCACAGCGAAAATACCATCATTGGCGCCTTCAACGGAGCCCCATCGGTAATAGCCGTCTTCTCGCTCGCAAGGCACGTACATGTCAAGTCTTGGTCTTCCGATGGCCTCACCAGTCAAAAGTTCAGCAAATGCTTTTTCTTGTGCAGCAATGCAGTCTTGCATGGTGAGTACTTGCTCGACCACTTTATTGTCTATCAATAACATGACATTCCTTCGGTAAAAATGAGTTCGAAGGTATTTTAGTCTTCAAGGATGTGGCGGTTGATGAGGTTCAAAAACCACCAATTTTTAAAAACAATCCAAAAATCACAAAAGATGGTTGGGATGAAAGGGGCGGGGCTTTGATGAGGGCTGTCTTCACAAGCAACGGGATGAGTAGCCGTGTTCATTCTTTTTCCCAAGGTTGCTGTGGAGTGAAAGATCTCAAGTCAAAATAGTACTGGCCACAAGTTGAGTCACAGAATCTTCAAGCCTAAGAGCCTCAACTCGGCTGAAAAACATATCCATTTGATCTTGACTCAAGCGAGGGGTGTTGAGTTGACGAAATTTCTCAACCACTTGCGCTGTGCTCATGGGGCTCAGTGGGTGACCCAATGCGCGCTTGATTTGGGCTCGGTGAGTCTCGCCGCATTGAGTTTTGACCTCCATTACACAGGGGGTGGATTCTGGGAAGGACTGGGTGAGCAAAGCATCTTCTCTCACCTCGATGCGATTGGCGAGCGCCAAGACTCTGGTGTCTTGAAGTCTACTGGCCTCGTAAATGCTTGGACTGAAAGCGCCATCGACCAAGACCGCCGCAACGCTCCAAGGCATGCTGTGGTCTGCGGTCTCGCGCGTGAGAGGTTGCCATTTCTCCCGTCCACTGGCCACTTCTTGAAAGGCAAATTGGTAGGTGCTGATGTTCACCGATTCGATTGTTTTGCCTTTGATCTGAGGCGTTAACTCCAAGGCGGCCATGATCGGTGTTTGACAATGGTACTCGCACAAAAAATATTTCATGTGAGCCTGTTCAAGAGCATGCCCAGCACTGTCTGGCTGAGTCGACAGGTTTAGCGGGGTGTCTTGTGTCAAGCTCCACAAGCCGCGCTCGCCTTCAAAGGGCCTGGCCGGTGCAGTCATTCCAAGGCTGGCCAAGCGTGCCGCAAAAACCCCTTGCCTTGCAGCGTGGCCCGATGCAGCAGATTTCCACATGCTCAGCGCTCCACTTCTGGCCACACCAAGGGACAGACTTGAACTCACCACCATGGACAAAGCCTGTGCCATGCCATCTTCATCAAGTCCCAACAATTGCGCGCCTGCCAATGCGCTGGAAAAACTCACGTAGCACGTGTTGTCCAATCCGTGGTCACGCAATGAAGCGGCTTTAAAAAATTGCCAATAAAAGTCGTAGGCCATGCTCAATGCACAGCAAAGTTCATCAAGGTTATTGCCATTGTCTTGTCCCAATGCCAACAGTGCGGCCCAGCAATCACTGGGGTGCCCGCCCCCTCCTGGGTATGTGTCAGCACCATCCAAACACCGAATCAACACGCCATTGGCAAAAGCAGCCATCTCGGCTTGGGTGGTGTGGTGTGTGCCAATTAACTGACAAACACCCGATGGCGCCGTGCGAAGTGCCATGTTTTTGGCGATCAAATAAGCATTTTGATCAAGTGCTGCCAACGCAACACCGGCAACATCAATCCAGCGGCGTTTGAATTCTTTAAACCCAGCAACAGTGGTGCGTTGACGGGTTTGAGATCGACAGAATTCGACAATTGATTTTAAAGTGTTGTCCATTGCAATGGATTCAATGAAGGGCCCAAGAGGTGGCAATCAGACGAAGTTGGACTGGAAGCCCTTGAAGAGACAGGACCAGCCTTGCAGTTTAAATCCTTTCATGACTTTTATGAAAGAGGCTCGGCTTTAGGGGTAAACCTTAGAGAATGGCGGGCTTTGTCGACTGTGTAACCCCCTAAAATTGTGTCGTCGACAGACGTTCTGTTCCTACTTTCTTGGACCCGAGTCGAAGTTTTGTCTTATTGTTTTTTTATTTGTGAGTTCCCATGAAAGCCCTACTATTCATATCTTCAGTTTTGATGTCATTGAGCTTTGGCGTTTGTACCCACTCGATGGCACAAACTGCAACGCCAGAGCCAGTTGCAGTTGCCTCAGCGCCGGGTGCACGAGAATTGCTCCAAAGCAAATGCTCACAGTGTCACAACGATGCCATGTGGCGCGATCAAAGGCAAGACGCCAAAGCATGGGAGGCAACTCTGTATCGCATGATGGGTCGAGGTGCTGTCTGGAGCGCAGATGACATCGTCAGCATGGCCGGTTTTCTTGGCAATGAGTTCGGCCCTCAAGTGCCCAAAATCAAACGCTGAGCCATTGGGCTTTGAACTTGTTCACTCAAAGCTTGGGTGAGCCTATCTTTACAAATCCAAGGTGAACATATGAGAGATCTGGTCGGTCAATATTTGGCTCAAACAATTTCCAGGCGTGGTTTTTTAGACAACATGAAAGCCGCTGGAATCACAGTGGCAGCGGCTGAAGGTGTTTTGTCCAGCTTGAATGCATCAGCCCAGACATCACCATCCTCCAGCATTCCTGCTGCAAGCACTTCAAGTCCGCCCCCCGTTCGTACCTTTCAGGGTACAGGAGGAGCCTGTTTTGCTGAGCAGTTGGTGGCTTGTGGTGTGAAATATGTGTTTGGCAATTCGGCCAGCGAAGATGCACAGTTCTACGACGCTTTGGTCGACAGGCCGCAGTTGAACTACATTTTGACACCACACGAGGGGCCCGGTGCGGCGATGGCTGCGGGCTATATCAAAGCCTCCCAGCAACCCGCCATCGTGATGCAAGCAGGCGCAGTTGGATTGATGAATGCCATGGGGCAAATCTTCAACGCTTACAAAGAACAAACTCCTTTGGTGGTTTACTCTTACCGGACCGATCAGTCCAAGCGAGCAGGACGCGATGGTTTTGAAGAAATCGCCAATCAAGAGCAAGTCGTGCAACCTTTGACCAAGTATTCTTGGATGGCCCGGGGGCCCTCCATGATTGCAGAGACGGTTCGGCACGCCTTCAAGTCGGCCTGGACGCCACCGCATGGCCCCTCTTACCTCACCTGGCATTCGGACTACACGGAGGAGAAGACTCGGACCGAAATCATTGATCAAAGCCATTTTGATACGCGCATGCGTGTGAGGCCCAACCCAAGTGAAATCGAAAAAGCGGCGCAGTTGCTCTTGGACGCAAAGATGCCAGTGTTGATTGTGGGTGACGAGGTCTATAAAGCCAAAGCGGTGGACAAGGTGATCAGGTTGGCAGAGATGCTGGGAATGCCTGTGACGCAAATGCGTCAACTTTGGGCGAATTTCCCTGAGTCCCATCCGTTGTGGGTGGGCAATGCGCCGGCAGGTACCCTGGCGTCCATCACGTGGCCTAAAAACTATGATTTGGCCATCAATATTGGCAACAAAATGCAGCACAGTGGCGTGGCACCCATGGTGGCGAGGAACGTCAAGTTCATCGACATGAGGATGGACTATCAAAACATGGGCAAAGTGATGTCTACCGATGTGCCCTTGGTGGGTGACGTAGCGCTAGGTTTGGATGATTTGATCGCGGCCATTGAACCCTTGATGAATGCCCGGCTGAAAGCCGCAGCGGCGCAAAGAGCCACCGAGGTGAGGCGTTATACAGAAAACGCACGCAAGATGTTGAGTGGTATTGTGAATAACCCAGAGTGGAATCAAAGCCCTTTGATTGCCGATCGATTGACCTGGGAAATTGCGCAATTTGCCGACCCCAATGCCATCGTGGTGCATGAGGCGGGGTCGGTTGCCATGCACTCTTTTCAGTTCAACCCATTGGGGGGGCGTGAGTTGTTTTTCTATTACGGTGGTCATTTGGGATCAGGCGTTGGGACTGCCGCAGGCGTCAAGTTGGCCAGACCCAAACAGCAAGTGATTTGTTTGGTGGGCGATGGCTCCTTTTTGTTTGGCCCGCATGCGCTATGGAACATGGCAAGGCTGGAGCTGCCGGTGATCACCATTGTGTACAACAACCATGCGTATGCCGGGCCTCACTCCAGAACGGTGGCCAATGCGCCTTCAGGGCGCATGATTGAGACCGGTCATTTTGTGGGAAGCTATTTGGGTAGCCCCGATATGAACATGGCCTCCATTGCGCAAGGTTTTGGGGTGCGTGCTGAGGTGGTCAAAAACCCTTTGGAATTGCGCCAAGCTTTGGCTCGCGCAAAGGCGGCAACGCTAGACGGAAAACCATATTTGCTGGATGTGCAAGTGGCCAGGCGTGGCGTGGGCTGGACCGATCAACCTTGGATTCCTTCCAGTGCAACAATCAAATCCGCCAGCCAAGGCGGCAAATTGGCTTGATTGTTGCCTGACCGATGAATGTGCTCATGGCGTATTGCAATCAACCTAATAATGTATGGACTTGGGTCTTGGCTTGGGTGTTGTGCACGGCCTTGAATTTTCAAGCCTGCGCCAGTGATGCGGATTTGGGGCGTGATTTGTACCATGAACTGTGCGCGGGTTGTCACGGCAAAGACATGCTCAAACCTGGCTTGGCATTTGATTTAAAAACTTTTCCAGCCCAGGACTACTCCCGCTTTGAGCGCTCGGTGCTTCAAGGCAAAGGCACTGGCATGCCACCCTGGCAAGCTCAACTCAATGTGGAGGATGTTCGGTTGTTGTGGGCTTACGTGCGAAGTGGTGGTTGAACCATTTTTTAATCACGTAAAGACAATCGCCAACATGGCTGGGTCATCGACCAAATTGAGGGTCGCGTAAATGGCCCAGCGAAAGATGAGATTGGAGCCCCACTCCACCCATTGCAAGTGAATTGACCCCATCTCTAGCTCCGGTGAGCTCGGCGGCAGGCGTGCTTGCAGCTTTTGCTCAGCGTCGCCCATGGCCACCTCGGCCCCCCCGATGACCTCCACGACCCTCACCATAAAAGTGCGATCTGTAATGGTAGGGGTAATATCTGCCACCATAAAAGAACGCCGGTGTTGCCATGAACAGCGAACTGTAGACCAAGGGATAAGCCGTGAGCTGCGTGTTGGGCGGCAAAACATACAGGGGTGCTGGCAGCGCAGTCTCGGGTGCAGCGCCAAAGACTGGGCCGTTGGCGGTTTGTAAATTGGTGATGCTCGGCGCTGGATGGGTTGGGGGTGGCGTTAAGGCTTCTACTTGGGAGGCCGATGCATTTTGTTCAGGGACCGTGTTCGTGCCAGGCACAAAAGGGGCGATGCGACTGGCCACCCAGACCCAAGCGCCTGGATCAAAGGGGAGGCGACTGACAAAGTTTTGACCATGGTAATCAAAAGCCACATCGTACAAGACCTCTTGCGTTGGGGTGACTGCGATGGATTCGTTGCTGGCCGCTGATGTTGAGTCAACGAAGGAGTTCGGCCTGGCGATCACCACAGGAGTCACTTTGAGGACAGGCAGTTTTTCGATCTGCGTTTGGGGTGTGTTCCAGCGTTGATCGGTTTGCGCACAGCCCAACATGCCCAAAGCCAACAAGCTCATCAGACTGCACAATGCAAATGAGCGAAGGCTCAAAAAATCAATTCTCATGACAGGGATCCCTTGGTGTTCAACGGAGTGTTTAAATTGAGTTCAATCACTGATTTTTGAAAGTCGGTGCGCGTTTATTGACAAAGGCATCCATGCCTTCCTTTTGATCCAAGGTGCCAAATAAGGCGTGAAAGAGCCTGCGCTCATACATGATGCCGTCCGATAAACTACTCTCGAATGAGCGATTCACCGACTCCTTGGCGGCCATCACTGCCAACAAAGAGTAGCCACAAATGGTGCTTGCTGCTTGAATGCATTCGGGCATGAGTTGCTCAAGCGTGACGACACGGCTGACCAAGCCGGCTTGCTCGGCCTCTTGGGCTTTCATCATGCGTGCAGTCAACACCATGTCCATGGCCTTGGATTTACCGACAGCCCGTGGCAGTCGTTGTGTACCACCAGCGCCTGGAATGATGCCGAGTTTGATTTCGGGCTGTCCAAAGACGGCGTTCTCTGCGGCGATGATGAAATCACACATCATGGCCAGCTCGCAACCACCACCCAACGCAAAGCCACTCACCGCTGCGATGACCGGCTTCCTGACTTGGCGAATCGTCTCCCAGTTTTTGGTCACGAAATCTGTTTTGTAGACTTGGGCAAAATCGAACTTGGCCATGGACGGAATATCTGCACCAGCAGCAAAGGCTTTTTCGTTGCCGGTGATGATCATGCAGCCGATGCGTTCATCGGCATCAAAAGCCAGCAAAGCGTGACCCAGCTCGCTCATGAGCTCAGGATTGAGCGCGTTGAGTTGCTTGGGACGATTCAAGGTCACGATGCCAATGCGTTCATCGTGCACAGTCACTAATATCGTGTTGTAATCCATGGGAATCCTAGGGTTAAAAATTAAACAAGAAATGGGTGCAATTTGAAATCGCTGCATTCACTCCAATCGCTGGATGCTCAGTACTGAAGAACCGTGTGTTGCTCAGTGTAGCCATGCATTGAGTTCGGGCAGTGATTGGGGCATCAATCGATAGGTTTTGACCTCGTTCATGCCTTTGAGGGAAAGCTTGAGTTTAAGCAGTTTTTTATCACGAGAAATCAAGGCGATGACGCTCTTCTCGTCTCCCACATACTGCGGCCACTCTTCCAATTTATGCAATCGCCAAGATTGGGCTGCGCGGGAGCGCTTCGCGGGCAGTTCTATGGCGAGCCATTCATCTTGCGGACAAAATCCCGCATGCTCGGCCAAGCCACCGGCCAAGACTTGTTTGATGACGATGGAGTTGTTGCTTTCTTGGATGCGAAGTCCCAAGCGCTGCGCCCACTGGGCCGGCTCCAAACGGGCTTGTACGCCGTGCTGCTCCAACAGCGCAACAACGGGCAAGTCTTGAGTCCCATGAACCCAAGATTGGATCTCCTGCGTCCAATCGCGTGCAGTGAGTTCTTTCAGCACCGAGAGCAAATCTTCTTCGCTCATGCCCGTGTCGTGGCATTTTTTCCACAACCCTCGCATGACATTGTCCAAATTCACAGTCATTGCACTAGCATCGCTTGGGGTCATGCTGTTGGAAGGCGTCGCACTGCTCAGGACGGATTTCTTTCGATGGGTTTTGCTCGGAGGGCTAAGGAGGTCTTGCGCCAACGTGTGGTCGCTCGAAGCCGGCACGTGTCTCAGACTCAAATCCAAACACAAGGCGATCAACGCCCCTTTGGTGTAATAACTCACCGTTGTGTTGGCGGTGTTGGGTTGGGGACGGTAGTATTTGGTCCAAGCCTCAAAGCTGGCTTGCGCGGCAGAATGGCGCAGTCGTCCCGGTGTTTGTAGCACTTGGTTGAGTGTTTTGGTGAGCAGTTTGAGGTAGTCTGCGATTTCAATCAATCCACAGCGCACCAAGACCAAGTCATCGTAGTAACTGGTGAATCCTTCAAAGAACCACAGCAACTCGGTGTAGTTCTCTTGGTTCAGATTCAAGTTGAGAAACTCTTTGGGCTTTAAACGCTTGATGTTCCAGGTGTGGAAATATTCGTGTGAGAAAAGTCCCAAGAGTTGAATGTAGCCCTCGGCCATGGTGCTTTGCCCGAGACGTGGCAGATCTTGCCGGTTGGCAATCAAGGCGGTGCTGTTTTTGTGTTCCAGTCCACCATAACCCTCGCCCACAGCCCACAAAATGAAGAGGTATTCATCAATCACAGGTTTGGATTGGGGGTGCCAAAACTCGATTTGGTATTGGCAGATCCGTTGGACGTCTTTCAGAAGCCTCTCGCCATCAAAGGTACTGCTGGCTCCCGAGACCACCACGCGGTGGCGAACCCCTTGACACAGAAATTGCCCTTGCCAGAATTCGCCCATCTCGACGGGGCTGTCAATGAGCTCTTCGTAGTCTTTTGCTTGGTAGAGTCCAAAGCCGTGTCGAACCTCTTTGATCAATGGCAAGCTGGTGGCCAAACGCCAAGCTGGGTTGAAGTCGGGAGCGTGGATTCTCACATTCAATGGCGTGTGGGGTGTGCTGGAGGTGTTGGGATCGCCCAAGACTTTCAAAAAAACGCTGCTGCCGTTGAAGAATCCCCGATCAAGATCGAGCCAAGCGGTCCTGACTGAAGCGTCATGGGCAAACACTTGGTAATGGATGACCAACTCGGTCTCTGGCTTGCAAGCAACCTGCCAGGTGTTTTTGTTCAGTTGCTCAATGGTTTGAGTGCGTTTTTTTTGGCTTGCTTTGATGTGGATGAGATCTTTGGCGAACTCGCGGACCAAATAGCTCCCTGGAATCCAGACCGGCAACTCCAACCTTTGCAGAGCATGAGGACGCTCGATCGTCAAGACCACATTGATCAAATGCGCATGGGCCTCATGGAGGTGGACTTCGTAATGAATGCTGGCCTTTTGGGCGGTCGCAGTGTGGGATGGTCGTTTCTGGGTGTTCATGCTGTTACTCAATGAAGATGTTGACCAAGGAGCCGCTCAGGTCGCTGCCGCTCCCAAAAAACAAGACAAACTCGCCACCACCGTGAGTCGAAAGCGAAGCGTGAGCCAGTGCTTGAGGCCAGCACTCGGGTAGGACCTCCGGTCAACCCCATACGCCACAATGAGGAGTAAACCCAGCAGGGGCAGTCCAGCAAAGGCGGGCATCACGACAGCCACCCAAGACAAGAGTGACAGTGAGACGCCCCAAACAAGGTGAAGACGGTTTTGTTCACTGCTTTCTTTGAAAACGATGCCCCAATGAATACCCCCCAAAAAGGAGGTGATACAAGCACCATAGGCTGAGAGCGCAATGGAGACAAAGGGGTGCAATTGATCTTCCACCAACCAAAGCAAAAGAGACAACAAGACAAAGGGCATCAATCCCGCATAGGACAAACGCTCGATGAGCGCATCACGCTCCTTGGGATCCTTTGGTTTGATCAATGAATGTTCCTCTTCCAGTGCTGCATTGGTGTGTGTCTGGTCAACACTCTCTTGGGGTCGATCGTTTGGAAACGCTGCGGGATGGGTCATGGTTTTAGGTTGAGTCAAGAGACAAAGGACAAAAGACAAAAGACAATTGAAGAGACAAGGGTTAGAACTTGCCCTCGGTGAGCAAGCGTTCAATTTGATTGGCATTGATGGCACCAGGGACTCGGGTGCCATCCAGT
>Ga0114964_10001960_pt1 | contig 14746 bp, 12 predicted proteins | sample C_131016_MF_Meta_FD_92638 | JGI IMG/M metagenome (GOLD analysis project Ga0114964, IMG submission 92638) | Freshwater microbial communities from Lake Croche, Canada to study carbon cycling - C_131016_MF_MetaG | ecosystem: Environmental > Aquatic > Freshwater > Lake | place: Lake Croche, Canada... | reverse complement strand
TGTTTTGCTCGCGGCCTTTATGCCCATCGTCTGCGCCGGTATGGCCAAGTCCAATGGCTTTGGCAAACCGGTGCACGAAGGGGGCTATGACAATGCGATGCCACGCCAGTGGCTGGCAGGTCAAACCGGTTGGCGGGCCCGCGCCCATGCGGCGCAGTCCAATTGTTTTGAAGCGCTTCCTTTCTTTATCGGAGCTGTAGCGCTGGCCCAACATGGTGGTGCTGAGGCTGGACGGCTGGATACACTGGCCGTCATCTATGTGGCCTTGCGGATGGTGTATATCGCCCTCTATATTGCCGATCAGGCCAATGCCCGCAGCTTGGCATGGGCCTTGGCTTTGGCCACCAATATTGCTATTCTTTTCTCTGGAGCGATGCTTGCCTAAAACGCGTTAGGCGTGGCCGGCGCCTATTGCTTCTTGTGCTTGGCAACAGGCTTTTTGCCTGCGGACTTGGGCGCTGCAGTGACCGAAGACTTAGGTTTGCCGCTCAGTTTGCCTGCTGAATCTGCAGGCACGTTCACAAAAATCACCAAGGCCTGACCAGGCTTAAATTTTGCGCTGACCTGGACTTTATTCCACTGCGCTAGATTGGCAGGGCTGACGCTAAAGCGTTTGGCCAGGGACGTCACGGTGTCGGCCTTGCCCGCGCGTATGGATTTGCGCACGCTCATCATTTCCGGGGTGAGTGTGACTTGCCCCCGGTCCGCGACGGATTCACTCACATCTTTTTGCGAGTTGGTGGCGCGGGGTACCAGCAGCGTAGAGCCTGCCTTGATAAGCATGCGTGCGGGTATGTTGTTGATCTCGCGCAATTGCGATTCGCTCATGCCCACTTGCTTGGCCGCTTCGGCAATGCGCACGGTAGACGGGGCTACCCAAACCGTCCAGCTGGCCAAACGCGGGCCTTTGAACTCCTGAAGATTTTTTTCGAAAACATCTGCGTTATCCCATGGCAGCAGGATTTGTGGCGTACCCGCAGCCATGATGATGGGTTTGTTCACTGAGGGGTTGAGCGACTTGAAGTCGTCCAAGGGCACGCCAGAGAGCTTGACCGCCATGGCAACGTCGATGTCATTGGCGATACCGACGGTTTTGAAATAGGGGTGGTTACCGATATCAGGCAATTGCGCACCGAAATTTTCAGGCTGGTCCACAATGTTTTTAATCGCTTGCAGCTTGGGCACGTAATACTGGGTTTCTTGCGGCATGCCCAGGTCGGTATAGCCGGTGGGCAGGCCTAGGCGCTGGTTTTTGGCGATAGCGCGTCCAACACTGCCTTCTCCCCAGTTATAGGCGGCCAGCGCCAGATGCCAGTCGCCAAACATGCCATGCAGCTTTTGTAGATAGTCCAGTGCGGCGCGGGTCGAGGCCAGCACGTCACGCCGATCATCCCGAAACACGTTTTGCTTGAGCTCGAAGCTTTTCCCAGTCGCCGGCATAAATTGCCACATACCGGCCGCTTTTGCGCTGGATACCGCCTGCGGGTTAAAGGCGCTTTCCACGAATGGCAGCAAGGCCAGCTCGGTAGGCATATTGCGCATTTCCAGCTCTTCTACGATATGAAAGAGGTATTTGCGTGAGCGCTCTGTCATACGAAAAATGTAATCCGGGCGCGCGCTGTACCACTGCTCTCGGTCGCGCACCAGATTGCTAGCGAGGTTGGGCATGCCATAGCCCTGGCGAATGCGCTCCCATAAATCGGCGGGGGTGGCCGTCGCGGCGACTTGTGAGGACTTGCTTTCATGCACGTCCAGCGCTTGTAAATTGGCCGGACTTTCAGCCGCAGGCGTAGCGCTTGCACAGACCAGGAGCAGCAAACCGGTAAGCGCGTGCAGTGCGCGAAGCGTAAAGGAGCACATGTTGTGGGGCAATGGGGTCTGACTAGAATGCGCCGAACTTGGCGGCGGTTTTCTGCGCAGTAGCGCCTTGTGGCGAAAGATGGACTGGCAGGCGGCTGGCCGAAATGTCTTGGAACATCCAAAAAATCAGCGTGGGCAGAGCGGGCAGCGAAAACAATGTCATGAGCGAACGGATTATAGATTTGCAGGACTGGCTCCGTACCCATGCCGGGCGTTATATGCTCGCTTGGGAACAAGGACAAGCGGATACCTTGGTTGCGGATATGTTCGGCTTTCACGCTTTGCAGCTGGGGTTGCCGCAATTGCAGGGCTTGGCACATAACCGTATGCCGCACCGTTGGCTGGCGGTGCAGGAGCCGCCCGAGCCTGTTCCGGGGGAAGAGGCGAACCTTGAGCCTGGTCCAGCACTAGTTACCGATTTTTCGGCTTTACCTTTCCCCGCAGCCAGTCTTGATTTGGTGGTGATGCCCCACAGTCTGGAAATGAGCATGGATGCCCACGCTACTTTGCGCGAGGTCGAGCGGGTGCTGGTGCCCCACGGGCGGGTGTTGATCTGCGGCTTCAACCCGGTGGGCTTGTGGGCGCTGCGGCAGGCGCGCTCCCGCCTGTGGGAGAGCCTGACCGGCGGCCGCTGGTCGGGCCAGGGTTATCTGCCGGTAGCGGGTGAATACATCGGCTATTGGCGCTTGCGCGATTGGCTTCGCTTGCTCGATTTTGAGGTGGAAATTGTGCGTTTTGGCTGTTATGTTCCAGCGGTTTCTAGCCCGTCCTGGCTGCAACGCTTTGCCTGGATGGAGCGCGTGGGGCCGCGCTGGTGGCCGATTTTTGGCTCCAGTTATTTGGTGGTCGGGGTCAAACGCGTGCGTGGCGTGCGTTTGCTCGGTTCGGTGTGGAAGACTACACGCGGGCGGGTGCCACGCCAGGTGCCGGCCGGCCAGAGCAACCAGGATGCGCTGGTCAAGGAGCAACCACATTGAATAAGATCGTGATCTACACCGACGGTGCCTGTAAAGGCAATCCGGGGCCGGGTGGTTGGGGTGCGCTTTTGCGCGCTGCCGATGGCGCAGAAAAAGAACTTTTTGGTGGCGAGTCCGAGACTACCAACAACCGCATGGAGATGATGGCAGTGATTGAGGCACTGTCGGCGCTCAAGCGCCCTTGCCATGTGGTCCTTTATGTGGACAGCCAGTATGTGCTCAAAGGGATGACCGAGTGGCTGCATGGTTGGAAAGCCAAGGGCTGGCGTACGGCGGCCAAGCAACCCGTCAAGAACGTGGATTTGTGGCAAAGACTGGATGCCTTGGTACACCAAAGCGAACACCGCATCGAGTGGCAATGGGTCAAGGGCCACGCCGGCGACCCCGGCAATGAGCGCGCAGACGCCCTGGCCAACCGCGGGGTGGCGCAGCTCAGCGGCTAGTTCAGAGCACGCCTGCGAACATCATGACTTCGACGATATCGCCTATGGCGATATTGCCTTGCCCGTGCGGCAAGACCATAAGCCCATTGGCCTGCACCATAGAACTGAGCACGCCTGATCCCTGCTGACCGGTAGTGCGGACCTGCAGCGCGCCGTCGGCCGCACGCGAAACGATCGCACGCTGGTATTCGGTACGCCCCGGTTTTTTTCGAATGGCTTCGCTGCTGCGCGCTTGCAGCATAGGGCACTGCACCTGTGGGTCTTCTGGGTTGGCGCCCATCATTTGCCAAAGAGCCGGGCGCACGAAGGCCAAAAACGTCACCATCACCGCCACCGGGTTGCCCGGCAGGCCGAACAAGGGCACGCGACCGATACGGCCCACCGCCATCGGGCGACCCGGGCGCATGGCAATGCGCCAAAAGGCCACGCCGCCTTCGCCCGGGGCATCGCTGTGCGCTAGTTGTCGCATCATGGCTTTGGTGTGGTCCGCTTCGCCCACGCTCACACCGCCACTGGTGACGATCGCGTCGGCTTGCGCGGCAGCTTGGAGAAACGCGCGTTGCAGCAAATCCGGTTCATCGCGGACCACGCCCAGGTCTATGCATTCGATGCCCATGCGCTGCAACATGCCCGATACGGTATAGCGGTTGCTGTCAAACACCGCGCCTTCGCGGGGGCTGTCGCCCAGACTCAAAATTTCGTCGCCAGTGGAGAAATATGCCACGCGGAGCTTGCGAAAAACCGAGGCCTCAGGTAAACCCAGGCTGGCGAGCAGGCCAAGGGTGGCGGGGCCTAAGACCGAGCCCTTGGCTAGCGCAACACTGCCACACTGCACATCCTCGCCACGTAAGCGCCGGTTGTCGCCCGGCTGCAAAATGCCCGGTGCAATCTCAATGCAGTTCTTATGCACCTTCACCAGTTCTTGGGGCACCACGGTATCTAGCCCTGGCGGGAGAATGGCGCCTGTCATGATGTGCAGGCATTGGCCCGCGCCGATCTGCCCGGAAAATGGCTTGCCCGCCAGCGCACTGCCTGCAATCTGCAATTGCAAAGGCTTGTTTGCCGACAAGGCACTGCCATCGAAAGCGTAGCCGTCCATGGCGGAGTTGTCGTGCGGCGGCACGTCAATCGGGCTGACGATGTCCTGTGCCAACACCCGCCCCAACGCCTGCATCAGGGCAAGCGCTTCGGTCTGTGTGGGTAGAGGCACCATATCGGCCAGGAATATATTGACCGACTGTGCCGCTAAGGCATCGGGGTCATAACCCAGCAAGGTGTCGGCTATTTCTGCCAGCGATTTCATAGAAAGAAATCCACCTTATCCACCGATATAACTCATTTCCACCCGCCGTCCAGAGGCTGCCTCAGGCTGGGCGGGCAGTGTGGCGCGCAACATTGAGTAGCGGTCATCGCGCTGCTCCCAGATTGCGCCTATGGCGGCAGCCAGTTCCTGTGCAGTCGCGCCACCGCGCAGCAGGCTGCGCAAGTCATACCCCCGGCTGGCGAACAGACACAAATACAACTGGCCTTCAGTAGATAAACGAGCGCGGTTGCAGTCGCCGCAAAAGGCTTGGGTCACACTGCTGATCACGCCTATCTCGCCGGCATGGGCATCGGGCCGGCCCTGCGCGTCAGCGTAAGCCCAGCGCTGCGCTGTCTCGCCCGTGGCAGAGGCCTCCAGCGGCATCAAGGAAAACTCGGTTTGCAAGCGCGCTATGACCTCGGCTGAAGGCAACACTTCATGCATGCGCCAGCCGTTGGTGGCACCAACATCCATGTATTCGATAAACCGTAAAACGATTCCACTCCCTCGGAAATGCCTGGCCATGGGCAGAATTTCATGGTCATTGGTGCCACGCTTGACCACCATATTGACCTTGATAGGTCCTAGGCCTGCCGCCTGCGCCGCTTCAATGCCCTTAAGCACTTCGGACACGGGGAAGTCCACGTCGTTCATTTGGCGGAATATGCGGTCGTCCAGTCCATCCAGACTGACGGTGACACGCTGTAAACCGGCATCACGCAATGCCTGGGCTTTACGGGCTAGGAGGGCGCCGTTGGTGGTCAGCGTCATGTCCAGTGCGTGGCCTTCGAGAGTGCGCAGTGCGCCGAGTTGGGCTATCAGCAATTCCAGGTTCTTGCGCAGCAAGGGCTCACCCCCCGTAAGGCGGATTTTTTGCACGCCCAAGCCTACAAACTCCCGCGCCACTTGCACAATTTCTTCAAAGGACAGCAAGGCTGACTGTGGCAGGTACTGGTAGTCCTTGTCAAAAACTTCCTTGGGCATGCAATAACTGCAGCGAAAATTACACCGGTCGGTAACGCTGATGCGCAAGTCGCGCAAGGGGCGTCCCAGGGTGTCATTTGTCCCAAGGCCCTGCGCACGGTTGGCCCCGGCGTTATGGGAGGGAATAGCGTGTGCGCCTTGGCGCAGGTCATGCACCGGAATGACGCGCGGTGGGTTGGAATTACTCATGTCGCTATTGTGCAGTGTGTGCTCAGGCTCTGACCCTCGCCTAGGTACTATTATGGTGTGCCATGGCCTACCTCTTTGACTTTGCCTTAAGCGGGCCGAACGCACTCGCTGCGGAGGCCTTGCGGCGCGGCGCGCGGGGTGATGAACTATGAGTACGCCCTCCGGCCATACCGATAAGCCACGCGGACTGCGGGCCTGGTGGCAGCGCATTTGGCGGGAACCCGGGGTCAATGGCTTGCCGGGGGCTCCCACAATGACCGCAAATTCCGCCCAGAGCGGGTTAGCGGTCCCAAAGCCGCAGCAGAAAGTGCCCGAAGCGTCGGCCGAGCCGGACCGAATCACCAGGGAATCGCTGTTGCGCCTACGACCGGCAGGGCCAGCGCAGGAGCAACCACTGGATTTACTGCAGCAGCGTGCGAGTTTTTGGGCAACGGCCACCCATGACCTATGCCAGCCGGCACAGGCCCTGGCGCTGTTTTTAGAGCGTTTGCGACGCTTGCCCCCGCAATCATCTGCAGATGCTTTGCACGCCTATTTGCATTCCTCCATGGAGGACTTGACGCGCCTGCTTGCCGGGCTGATGGAGCTGGCCCAGATAGATGCCGGCGAGGTGCAGGCCGCTAGCGTGGCGGTGTCGGTGGACGGCTTGCTTTACCGAGTGCATGAGCAACTGGCCGATCAGGCGCAGGCCAAGGGTTTGCGATTGGTGGTCCGATGTAAAGGCCAGACGGTACTTGGGGATGCGGCACTGCTCGAACGCATCTTGCTGGCCTTAGGGCGCAACGCGGTGCGATTTTGCGCGCGCGGTACGGTCCTCCTCAGCGCCCGCCCGGCACAGGGTGGCTCGGCAGTTCGTCTGGATGTCAGCGACAGCGGGCCCGGTATTGCCGAGCGCGACCACACCAAAATTTTCGAGCCATTTGCCCAGCGCAATATGGCAACACCCCAGGAGCCTTCACGCCCTTCACTAGGCCTGCATATCGCCGCCCGCCATTGTCAGCTTCTGGGAACCGCGTTGCAGTTGCGTTCTGCGCTAGGCCGTGGGAGCCGCTTTTCCATTACTTTGCCGCTGGCCGATGTCTGTGGCCAGGTGCAGGCTGCCGATCGATCCAATGCCCTGCAGGCTTTCGCGCTGGACGGATCGCGTGTGGCCTTGTTAGATCAGGACCATGAACGCGCAGGGATCGTGGCTGCCTGGTTGCGCAACTGGGGTTGTGAGTTGCTCGATGAGCAGGCCTTAGATGGCGTCAGTGCCTTGCAAGTCCAAGCCATTGTTTGTGCCTGGCAGGCTGATGCGCCGCTGGAGGCGGGTAGACGCATCCTGGCTTTACGTGCGCGTATGGGAAGTGAAATACCCGCCTGCATCATTCATGCCGACTTTGGCACCACCGACGGTTTGCTCGACTTGCCTGCCGCTACAGCTGTCCTAGGCCAAGCTTTGCAAGCAGCACAGTTGCGCGCCTGGCTGCGTCGCGTGCTCAGAACCTAGGCCTGGTTTTAGTCAATTACTGGCGTTGAAGGCGTAGTTGGCCGCTGCGCGCACGACCTGCGTACGGTTGTCCGCATGAAAATAGCGCAGGATGGCGCTCACATGGGTTTTTACGGTTTCTTCCGAAACCTCTAGAGCAGTGGCGATTTCACGGTTGGTATGGCCTTCCATTAAGCCCCGCAATACCATTTCCTGTTTGCGCGACAGCGGCGGCGGCAGCGCTGCCTTACCCGCGGCGGCTAAAGGCCGTAGTTCCTGGGGCAGGTAAATCTCGCCGTTGAGCACCTGGGAGATGGCTTCAAGCAAGTCGTCGGTGTTGCCCGTCTTGGTCACAAAACCAGCGGCGCCGTTTTTGAGCGCCAGTTGAATCAATTGCAGTGTGGTACTGCCCGAAATCATCAGCACCACCAAGGCGGGTTGAATGCGGCCCATCTGGCGCAGCACTTCCAAACCATTCATATCCGGCAGGTGGTAATCGAGCAGCACCAGGTCGATGTCGCGGTGGGGCAGCAGCAGGTCAATCGCCGTGGCGCCTGTTCCCGCATGCAGCAACTGCAACCTTGGATACATGCCAGACAGCACTTGGCCCAGGCCTTCGCGCACCAATGCATGGTCATCCACTATGAGTATTTTCACGACGCCTTGAGCTTCCAACGAATAGGACGTATCGACCGCGTAATATTACACCTTTGCGCCTAGCAGTGACCAAAAAAATCCCGCTAAGCGCAGAGCTTGCGAGATGGGGCCGGCCCGAAGAGGGCCGGCTTGGGCGCAAAAGGCCTTGGAGTTATCAGCCGCCGTGAATCTTCATCATCACCGGCACGATGAGCAAGGCTACGATGTTGATGATCTTGATCAGGGGGTTGACCGCCGGGCCTGCCGTATCCTTGTAGGGATCGCCCACCGTGTCCCCCGTAACCGCGGCCTTATGCGTTTCAGAGCCTTTGCCGCCATGGTGCCCGTCTTCAATGTATTTTTTGGCGTTATCCCAAGCACCGCCGCCAGTACACATAGAAATGGCCACGAACAGGCCGGTCACGATGGTACCCATCAGCAAGCCGCCCAAAGCGGCGGGTCCAAGAACCAATCCAACCAAGATAGGCGCGACCACTGGCAAAAGGCTGGGGATCATCATTTCCTTGATGGCCGCTGTGGTCAGCATATCCACCGCAGTGTCGTACTCGGGTTTGCCGGTACCGTCCATAATGCCTTTGATTTCCTTGAACTGGCGGCGCACTTCTACCACCACAGCACCGGCGGCGCGGCCCACGGCCTCCATCGCCATCGCAGCGAACAAGTAGGGAATCAGTCCGCCGATGAACAGGCCAATGATGACGTTGGGGTCGCTCAAGTCAAACTTGATGTGCGCGCCCAAGCCTTCGAGCTTGTGGGTGTAATCAGCAAATAGGACCAGTGCGGCCAATCCGGCAGAGCCAATGGCATAGCCTTTGGTCACGGCTTTGGTGGTGTTACCAACCGCGTCCAGCGGGTCGGTGATATCGCGCACGCTGGCCGGTAGCTCGGCCATTTCGGCAATGCCGCCGGCGTTGTCGGTGATGGGGCCGTAGGCATCCAAGGCGACCACGATACCAGCCATGCTCAGCATGGAGGTGGCGGCGATGGCAATGCCGTACAAGCCGCCCAGGTCAAATGCGCTGTAAATCGCCGCGCACACAAACAGCACCGGCCAAGCGGTGGAGCGCATGGACACGCCCAGGCCGGCAATAATGTTGGTGCCGTGACCGGTGGTCGATGCTTGCGCAATGTGCTGCACGGGCGCGTACTGGGTGCCGGTGTAGTACTCGGTGATCCAGACCAGCGCGCCGGTCAGAATCAAACCGATGGCGCAGGCGCCAAACAGTCCGCTGGCGCTTAAAGCCTTGCCATCGGGCAAAGCCAGTGGCGCTGGAAATAGCGACTGGGTGACAAAGTAAAAGGCCACCAAAGACAGCACACCAGCAACGGCCAGACCTTTGTACAGCGCAGGCATTACATTGGTCATGCCGGGGCTGGCCTTCACAAAGAAGCACCCGATAATGGACGCTACGATGGACACGCCGCCAAGTACGAGCGGGTACAGCACCATATTGGGGCCAGCGGTACCGGCCAGCAATGCGCCCAACACCATGGTGGCGATCAGGGTCACGGCATAGGTTTCGAACAAGTCGGCAGCCATACCGGCGCAGTCGCCGACGTTGTCGCCCACGTTGTCTGCAATCACGGCAGGGTTGCGCGGGTCGTCTTCCGGAATCCCGGCTTCCACCTTGCCTACCAGGTCGGCACCCACGTCAGCCCCCTTGGTGAAAATTCCGCCGCCCAAACGGGCGAAAATTGAAATCAGCGAGGAGCCAAAGGCAAAGCCCACCAGCGGATTGAGCATGGCAGCCAGCGCTTTGCCGTCCGCGGGAACGCCAGCGGAGGTGAGGTACCAGTAAAAACCGGTGACGCCCAGCAAACCCAGGCCAACTACCAACATGCCGGTGATGGCGCCGCCGCGAAAGGCGACATCCAGCGCTGGGCCAATGCCGCGCGTGGCCGCCTGTGCGGTACGCACATTGGCTTTGACCGACACGTTCATGCCAATGAAACCGCAGGCGCCGGAGAGCACTGCACCGAGCACAAAGCCAACGGCGCTTAAGGGGTCCAAGACCACGGCAATAAGGATTGCCAGAACAACGCCGACCATGGCGATAGTTTTGTACTGCCGCGCGAGGTAAGCGGAGGCACCGGTTTGAATGGCCGCCGCAATTTCTTGCATGCGGGCATTGCCTGCGTCCTGGGAAAGAATCCAGCTGCGGGCCCATACACCGTAGATTACGGCAATCACACCACAGACAAGCGCAAGAATAAGCGCTGAGTTACCTGTCATATATATCTCCAAACTAGCATGTTTCGCGAACAAAGGAGTAACGCTGGCGGTACTCCCGCTGCGTTGCTTCCTCGTGCGCACCACCGTAATAGTCAGAGCGCTGATTGGCCAACTCCTGCAACTGTAGCCGCAAAAGACTGCATTCCTTGGCTTGGCAAGGGCCAAGTCAGTAAAATCAGGGTTAATACTGATACTGATTGGTATTCACTTCTAACCACCTCACGAGCTATTTATGTCCCTTGACAAAGTCACCCCCGGAAAAAACGCACCTAAAGAATTCAATGTGATCATCGAAATCCCGATGAACGCAGACCCTGTGAAATACGAAGTCAACAAAGAAACCGGCGCCATTTTTGTGGACCGTTTCATGAGTACGGCGATGCATTACCCAACCAATTACGGGTATGTGCCCAAGACCATCTCCGGCGATGGCGATCCGGTCGATGTGCTGGTTATCACGCCGGTGCCATTGATCCCCGGTGTGGTCGTACCCTGTCGCGCCATCGGCATCCTGAAAATGGAAGACGAGGCCGGAATGGACGGCAAGGTGCTGGCGGTACCCATCGACAAAATCCTGTCGCTTTACACCCAATGGCAAAAGCCTGCTGACCTTAACCCGCTGCGCCTCAAAACCATCGCCCATTTTTTTGAGCACTACAAAGACCTGGAAGAGGGCAAATGGGTGAAGATTTTGGGGTGGGAAGGCCCCGAGGCAGCGCATCAGGAAATTGTGGAAGGCATTGCCAATTACGACAAAGAGCAGGCTGCTTAAGCACGGTACCCATCAGGACGCTGTTTTGCATGCGCGTCCGAATACAGCACCTCCTTACTGAGGTTCTGCGGGCATGCCCTTATAGGGCGACCGTTGTTCAAGATGCCCTATGTATTGCTCGATGCCATCATCTTCGCGCTCTAAAAAGCGCGCCACGGCATCGGAAAAGGCCGGGTGCGCCAGCCAATGGGCGCTGCTAGTTTTAACTGGCATCAGGGCGCGCGCCATTTTGTGCTCGCCCTGGGCACCGCCTTCGAAGCGTGCGTAGCTGTGGTCTATGCACCATTGCAGGGGCTGGTAGTAGCAAGCTTCGAAGTGCAAGCAATCCACACGCTCCAGCGCACCCCAGTAGCGCCCATAGGCTACGCGGGGTTGGGCGTCATCCGGGTTGGCGCTGCTCAGCCCGATCAAGCTGCTGGCGATAGGGTGGCCGGCCCGCTCGGCCACAAACAGTAACCAGTTTTCGGGCATGTCATGCTGCATGGCGGCGAAGAAAGCGCGGCTGAGATAGGGCGCATTGCCGTGTTCCAAGTAGGTGCGTTCGTAGCAGCGGTAGAAAAAATCCCAGTCGGCATCAACAATGTCCCGTCCTTGGGCCCAGCGAAATTGCACGCCTGCGTCTTGCACTTTGCGTCGTTCCTGGCGTATTTTTTTGCGCTTGTCTTGCGACAGCTTGGCCAAAAAGGCGTCGAAATCGGTGAATCCGGGCGTGGTGTTAGTCCAATGGAATTGCACCGTGTGACGCAGCATCAGGCCTTTATCCGCGCAGGCTTTTGCATCCTGTGGCGAAACGAATAACAAATGCAGCGAGGACATCTCCCTATTCTGGCTATAGGCGATCAATGCGCCTATCAGTGCCTGGCGGGCGGCATCGTCACGGGCCAGTAGGCGGGCGCCTGGAACGGGCGTGAAGGGGACCGCAACTGTCGCTTTCGGGTAGTAGGCCAGCCCATGCTGTTGGTAGGCGTTGGCCCAGGCCCAATCGAACACATATTCGCCGTAGGAATGGTCTTTCTCGTAGAGCATACATGCGCCAACCAAGGCGCCGTCCCTCTCCAGGCTGATGCAGACCGGCTTCCATCCGGTGGCTGGGCAGGCGCTAGCGCTTCGCTCCAATGCCGCTAGGTAGGCGTGGCGCATGAATGGGCTGGCATCGGGGTGGTCGGCCAACAAGGCATCCCAAAGCGCAGCGTCGATTGCGCAGACGGAATCGTGCACCTGGGTGACATAATCATCGCGGCCCATGCAGACCCCCAAGCAAGGCCGGGACGGCGCCTGATGGCCCGGGCCGCGTCACTGTTTTCATAAGCATTCGTACATGACTCTCAAAATTTGCGTTGCCCAACTCAATTTCATCGTAGGTGATCTGAGCGGTAACGCGCAAAAAATACTGGACGCAGCACATCAGGCCCATGCGCAGGGTGCCCGTTTGCTGCTAACGCCCGAATTGTCGCTGTGCGGTTACGCCGCCGAGGACCTCTATTTGCGCCCTGCATTTATGCAGGCCTGTGATGATGCCCTGAAATCGCTGACCGCGCAGTTAGCGGGTCTTCAAGACATGTGTGTGGTGGTGGGGCATCCTCAAGGCGCCGACCAGCGCGGCACGGCAGTCTCCATCACCCAGCGTTTTAACTGCGCTAGCGTTTTACGCGAAGGGCGGGTGGTGGCCACCTATGCCAAGCAGGAGCTACCCAATTACCAGGTTTTTGACGAGCGGCGTTACTTTGCGCCCGGCAATGCTACTTGTGTGTTCGAGGCCGGCCCTGTGCATGCGCCAGTGCGTGTGGGCCTGCTGATTTGTGAAGACGCCTGGTTTGAAGGGCCGGCCCTAGCGGCCAAGGCAGCGGGGGCCCAGCTGCTGGCCGTGATCAATGCTTCGCCCTTTCATTCGGGTAAGGGCTATCAGCGCGAACAGGCCATGGCCGAGCGCTGCCGCTCTACCGGCTTGCCACTGGTCTATGCGCATCTGGTGGGCGGACAGGATGAGCTGGTGTTTGAGGGGCGATCATTTGTATTGGATGCGTTGGGCCGTGTACAAGGCCGGGCCGCCAGTTTCAAGGAATCCTTGTTCGACTGCGCTCTAGCGTCCAGTCTGCCGATTTCTGCTTGGACGGCCACGACAGAGCCACAGCAGACCGAAGAGGCGGATGTGTGGGATGCACTGGTTTTAGGTGTTCGCGATTACGTGGGGAAAAACCGTTTCCCAGGTGTATTGCTTGGGCTATCCGGTGGGATCGATTCGGCGCTGGTACTGGCTATCGCGGTCGACGCACTGGGTGCTGACAGGGTGCGCGCCGTCATGATGCCCTCGCCCTATACGGCAGACATCAGTTGCTTGGATGCCAGCGAGATGGCTAAGCGCATGGGTGTGCGTTATGACGAAATTTCCATACGACCGGAGTTTGAGGCTTTCAAGGCTTCGCTATCTGGCCAATTTGCAGGCCGCGCCGAAGACAGCACCGAAGAAAACATCCAGGCCCGCATACGCGCAACGCTGCTGATGGCCCTGAGCAATAAGTTTGGCGCCATGGTCCTGACCACGGGTAACAAGTCGGAAATGGCCACCGGTTATTGCACACTTTATGGGGATATGGCCGGAGGTTTTGCCGCAATCAAAGACTTGCCCAAAATGAAGGTCTTCGCTATGGCGCGTTGGCGCAACCTACATGATCCCTATGGAACGTGTAACGAACCGATCCCCGAGCGCACCATCACGCGACCACCCAGCGCCGAGTTGCGGCCCGAGCAGACGGACCAGGACAGCTTGCCGCCTTACGAAGTACTGGACGCCATCATTGAGCGCTATATGGAGAACGACCAAAGCATCACCGACATCGTGGCCGCCGGCTACAGCGCTACCGACGTGGAGCGGGTCACCCGGCTCATTCAGATCAACGAATACAAGCGCCGCCAGGCGCCCCCCGGAATTCGTCTCAGCCACCGCAGCTTCGGCAAAGATTGGCGTTATCCTATTACCAATCGCTTTCGCGCATGAATCGACTTTTCTAACTTTGGGGACCCGCCATGAAACAAATCACCGCCATTATTAAACCGTTCAAATTGGAAGAGGTGCGTGAGGCGCTTGCTGAATGCGGGGCCAGCGGCTTAACCGTCACCGAAGTCAAAGGTTTCGGACGCCAAAAGGGGCACACCGAGTTGTACCGAGGCGCTGAGTACGTGGTGGATTTCTTGCCCAAGGTCAAAGTGGAGTTGGTGGTGAAGACCGAGGACGTGGACCGCTGCGTTGACGCCATCGTCAAGGCGGCCTATACCGGCAAGATCGGCGATGGAAAAATATTCGTTACGTCGGTAGAGCGCGTAGTGCGCATCCGCACCGGCGAGCAGGACGAATCCGCCGTCTGATCAGGCTTGTTTTTGGCCTGGCTCAGGCGGCTTGTAGTGAACCAATCGGGTGCCCGCCAAAACGTCGTGCCAAAACTGCCTTTGTGGCGCTAGCCCGCTGCTACCGGCCCAAGCGGCGACCCACAGCAAAAATAGCAGCGCTTGCGCCCCCGCAGGTAAGGCAGCCGCCCAAGCCAGGGCCAAAGGCGGAAGCACCCACACCCAAGCGAGGGTGTAACGCAGCAAGGCCCGATCGCGTGATATTGGTGCGCCCCGGGCATCGACCACCCGGATATGCCAGGTCTTCATGGCCAGTGTTTGCCCACGCGTCCAGAAAATGACGAAATAAGCACTCAGGGCCACAAATAAAAATACCTGTAGCGCTGCCCGGTTGTCCATGGCATTGCGCGTTTGGGTTAAGGTGCCAAACAGGTAGCCGGCAATAAATACGACGCCAAACAGCAAAATGCCTTCGTAAAGCCAGCAAGCCATGCGCCGCCAGAGGCCGGGCGTTTGGA
>Ga0114964_10001959_pt1 | contig 14749 bp, 9 predicted proteins | sample C_131016_MF_Meta_FD_92638 | JGI IMG/M metagenome (GOLD analysis project Ga0114964, IMG submission 92638) | Freshwater microbial communities from Lake Croche, Canada to study carbon cycling - C_131016_MF_MetaG | ecosystem: Environmental > Aquatic > Freshwater > Lake | place: Lake Croche, Canada... | reverse complement strand
TTTTATAACAAAAATTATTCGACATGCCTTGTGGTAAAAAAAGAAAGCGTCATAAAATTGCGACGCACAAAAGAAAAAAACGTTTAAGAAAGAATCGTCATAAGAAAAAGAACAAATAGTTCTATATCGATAGATAAGCGTATTTGTTAATCAAATACGCTTATCTTCTTTTCAAATTGCACACCACTTATCTACTCTGCAACTTTACCTTACCTTTTCCTTCCTTTGTAAAGTGGTCGTGATTCATAAAAATAAAGCAGCTGCTCGCTATTTTGCAAGCTACCTGTTTTTAAAAAGTTGCTATACGTGAACAAAGAATTAATAATAAATAGCTCGGAGAACGGGGTGGAAATTGCCTTGTTAGAAGAGAAAAAGTTGGTAGAAATACACAACGAAAAAATGGATGCCCGTTGGTCTGTGGGCGATTTATACCTAGGAAAGGTAAAAAAAATTATCCCAGGTTTAAATGCAGCCTTTGTAGACGTAGGTTTTGAAAAAGATGCTTTTTTGCATTATACCGATTTAAGTCCTTACGTAAAATCAATCATTAAGTTTACTCAGTTGTCTATGAATGACAACAACAATCAATTTGATTTTGCAAAATTTCAAACGGCTCCTGAAATTGTAAAAACAGGAAAAATTAGCGAAGTACTAAATGGTAAACCTACTGTCTTAGTTCAAATTTTAAAAGAACCTATTGCAGCCAAAGGACCCCGCCTTACTTGTGAAATATCTTTAGCAGGCAGGTTTGTAGTATTAACTCCTTTCAATGAAATAGTGGCGGTCTCTAAAAAAATTCATTCTGGAGAAGAACGCAAAAGATTACAAAAAATATTAGAAGGGGTACGTCCTAAAAACTTTGGCATCATTGTTCGTACCGCAGCCGAAGGCAAGTCCACCGCCGAATTACATGAGGATTTATTGACCCTAACTCAGAATTGGAAAAATATACAATCTAACATGAAAGGCGCTTTGCCTCCTGCTAGAATCATGAATGAGGAAAGTAAAACCAATAGCATACTAAGAGATTTACTGAGCGAAGACTTTAATAAAATTGTAGTCAACGATAAAAAAATATATGATTTAACGCATAGCTATTTACAAAGAATTGCGCCGCACAAAACAAATATTTTAAGTTTATATAGTGGTGATCAAGAAATATTTGATCAATATGGAATCACCAAACAAGTAAAATCTAGTTTTGGAAAAACAGTCAATTTAAATAGTGGTGCTTATTTGATAATTGAACACACCGAAGCCCTACATGTGATAGATGTAAATAGCGGTTTTAAAAGCGTGGGCAATAATCAAGAAGAAAATGCCTTACAAACCAATTTAGAAGCAGCAGAAGAAATTGCGAGGCAATTAAGATTGCGTGATATTGGAGGCATTATCGTGGTCGATTTCATTGATATGAAATTACCCGACAACCGTAGAAAAGTACAGGAGGCTTTGGAAGAACATATGAAAACGGACCGAGCTAGGCATTCTATTTTGTCCATTTCTAAATTTGGTTTATTACAAGCCACTCGCCAAAGAATTCGTCCCGAAGTAAACATCAATACTTCTGAAGATTGTCCAGCCTGTGCAGGATCGGGTAAAATTACTTCTGCTTTATTATTAGAGGATGAAATGGAAAAGAAATTGGCTTATTTAGCCACACACGGCCACAAATCTTTAATTTTAGTGGTGCACCCCATCATTCACTCTCATTTAACCAAGGGCTTATTTACAAGCATAATAAAGCGTTGGAAAAAGAAATATAAAATTAAATTGAAATCGCAGGCGTCCAATGCGAGTCATTTGGTGAAATACCAATTTTTAGATGACCAGCAGGAAGAAATAGTGATTTAGAAATAGTGGTTCAACAACACTCGAATCCCCCAAGAACTAAACTCAAGATAAAACGCATAAAAAAAAGCCCTCCGAAATTCGGGGGGCTTTTTTTATATAAATGCTATCTATTATTGTTTAACAGGAACAGAAGTAGCCGAAGGTTTGTTAAAATCTAACTCATTCAAAGGCACATCCCAATAATCCATAAAATTATATTCTATGAAACAAGGACGAACAGCACTTGAAGTATAAGTACCAAAACCTTTTGGAACTAAAACATTGGCATTGGCACGACCACCACCTGCAGATTTTGCAGCAGTTACGCCCCATCTACGAGCATCATAAAAAGCCAAACCTCTTAAGAAAAGAGCAACTCTTCTTTCGGTTCTTAACTCTTCTTTTGCTTGAGCAAGTGTCAAACTTTTACCGCTTACTGCAGATAAATCTGCGTGTTGAGCTCTTCTTACTGCATCTACATGCACTAAACCTGCATCAATATTTCCTTGATTGATTTTTGATTCTGCTAACATCAACTCATTTTCTTCATAGCTTGGAACAAAATAAGCTTGCACATTGGTAGTGTTGTCTTTTGTTGTAAAATCTCCACCGTCTTCAGCATCTATGGAATGATAAGTAGTACCAAAAGCAATACCTCTATTACGTGGGTTCATTAACACGATACCATAATCACTGATAAAGTTTCTGGCCAATCTTGCATCATTAGGTTTGAATTCTTGAACCAAACGCTCACTTACAAATAACCAACCACCATTACCATTGTTATCAGATAATTGAATTGAAGGCGTCCAAAAACCACCCGCAATGTCGTTGTTGCCATCTGGTGTAAAACCTTCTGTAAAAGTAACATCGCCTGCTTTTAAACCTATTGAAGCTAAGTCTTGAACTGCTTTCCAATCAGTAGCAGACATGTCTTTTGTTTTCTTATTAACCAATAAGTTACGTGCTTTCATGGTGTTACAAATTCTCACCCAGTTGTCTGGTTTTACTAAACCATGCGTGTTACAAAATGCAGGAACAATTGAAATACCACTACCACCACCTAACATAGAGGCATAAGTATCATTATTGGTTACAGTATTTAAAATAGCAATTGCACTGTCTAAGTTTGCATTACCTTCTTTAACAACTGTTGCACTAGAAACGAAATTATTTTGAATAAAATCGCTAGTACCAGAGGTATTGTTTATTACACCTGCTATATACATAGAGCCTATTCTAGAATAAGCATAACCACGACAAAAATAAGCCCAGGCTTGTAACACTTTTTGCTTAGTTGCAGCATCTCCAGAAAAAGTAAAAGATGGCTTTTTGGCAAAATTTAATAAAACATTGCTTGTTGCTATGGTGTAATACATAGATTTCCACTCATATAAAAATGCATTTACATCCCCAGCTTCTCTACTGTTGGTGCTTTGTAATTGATCTTTTTGCAAAGGTCCAATTGGGTTTTTCACCACGGTACCATCGGGTAAAGTAATATTGGCAATTTGATTACCCCATCTCCAACCATAATTACCCCAAGGGATGAATGTTTCATCTCCCATAGTTGAATGATAGTTTGCAGCAATATTGTAATCTCCACTTACCATCTTAGACCACATACCCAAGGCAAATGGGAAAATTCCAGACTCGGAATTTACAGATGATAAAGTTGGACTTACAGGATCTTTTAAATCCAGAGACTCTTTCTTACATGCCGAAAATAAAAGAAGAGTAGCTATTGTTATTAAACCTAAATATTTATTTTTCATATTGTTATTATTTTCTTTATGATTAGAATGTAAAATTAAATCCAATTTGTAAAGATTTCAGGTTAGGGAAAGTAAAGCTATCATAACCTCTTCCTACTGCACCTGTTGAAACTGCTTCTGGATCTAAACCTTGGTAATTGGTTTTAGTCCATAAATTTCTTCCTGAAACAGTGATTGTACCAGATTTAAATATCGTACCAGGGAATTTAGTGATGATATAACTTAATGATACATCTCTTAATCTAACAAATGATCCGTCTTGTACAAACCAATTAACTGGGTTTACACTGTTGTATAAACTACTATAATATACTGGATAGGCTCCAGCAGCTTGTCCACTCCAACTTACAGGCTTGTCAAAATCTTTTGATCTTGTATCTCTGTATAACCATTGATTGGTTTCATTGTAAATTTTATTACCACTGAACATATCAAATTGGAAAGAGAAAGTAAGTGTATTGTTAAACGTAAAAGTATTGATAAAGTTTTGGATCATACTTGGGTTAGGATCACCCATTAATGTTTTATCATTAGAATTACTTAATACCACTTTGCCAGATGTTTTATCAACGACATTTCCATAACTATCCACTGCAAAATTCGCTGGATTTGCTAAATAAGCAGCACCACTTGGATCTTTTGCTGTTAAGCTCGTTAAAGCATATTGTCCCCAGAACACACCTAAATTGGTTCCTTGTCTAATCGCGTAAGCTCCTTTAATTACTGGTTGTCCTAAGTAAGTAGCAACTACTTCAGTTTTTGGATTAGAGAATCTGTAGCCAAAATTCCAACTAATGTTTTTAGACTTGTAAGCAGCAATATCTAATGAAACTTCCATACCATTAGATTTTAAGCTAATTACATTGTTCACCTGACCATCTGCTCCAGAAGATAATGGTGAAGGTGCATTGTCTATAATATCATTGCTTTCTCTTTTATAATAGTTATAAGTTAAATTAAACTTACTGAACCATTTAGAAGAGTATTTAGGTTGAATAATTAAATCAGTACCAATTTCTAATTCATTGGTTACTTGTACTTTCAAATTAGGATTGTTTAGAGTGCTAGGTATGGCTAAATAAACACCAGTACCTTGGAAATTACCAGAAGCAGCAGTAGTTTGTCTTTGATACGCACCAGGTTGTACCCCTGCTTCTCCATAAGCTGCACGTACTTTAAATTCTGATAATATGTCTGATTTAAACAATTCAGACAATCTTAAATAAACATTACCTCTTGGGAAATTAAATGGCTTACTACCTTGTCCAAATGCTGATGAATAATCTGATCTGTATGTAAAGCCAGCACCAGCTAATTTACCCCAGTCAATCAATTGGTTAATCATGGTACCATAAGTAATGAAATCATAAGCTCCTTCACTTCCTGTTCTTGTATTAGTATTTGCAATACTAGCAGGAGGGAAAGAAGGCAATTCAGTTCCTTGAACCCAGAAATTATGACGCATGTCTCTTCTCCAATCATAAGCCACTTGTGTAGTCGTAGTAATAGGTAAATTAATATTAAAATCTTTTGCAAAATCTGTTTTAATAAACATACTCGCTAAAGAGTTTTGATAAGTACTTCTTGAATAATCTGTTCTGATAGAACCTTTTCCAGAAGAACCCCAATAAAATCCATTAGAAATATATTGAGGATTTGCAGTTTGATTTTTATAATAATCATAGCCTTCTGTATTCCAAATATCTAAACCATACTTATAGTCTAATTCAACAAAGTGATTCAACTTATAATTTAAGTTAGCAGATTGTACGGTTCTGTTTATTTTTGAATAGCGTTGATGACTCTCAAATTCAGACAATGGGTTTCTCATACCCGCTTCCTTAATTAAAGTTATAGGAAGATAGCCATTGTATTTTTTTGTAAAATCAAAGTAATTTTCTGATTGAATCATATTAAATCTTGAACCACTCAATAAATCATCATTTTGTAAAATGACTTGAGTACTTGTTCTTAAAGTCAATCCTTTGGCAAGTTCCACTCCTAAGTTCAAAGTAAGGTTGGTTCTGTCAAATGCATTTTGAACCACATTTTGTTGTTTGAAAAAATTACCAGCAAAAGCATAATCCATTTTTTCTGTTCCTCCACTTATTGAAACACTGGTGTTCGAAGAAAAAGCTTGTTGAAAAGCTTGTGACAAGTGATCATATACAGGCTCTTTAAAAGGCTTGTTATTTAAAGTAGTTAAGGTGATTGGCACTGAAGAAGGTTGAGGCCATAAACCTGTTGCATCAGGCGCTACTGGTTTTCCGTTATTATCTAAAATATACCCTTGTGCATTGGTTTCATAATGGTGTAATTGATTTACAAGAGGCCACGCACCAGTTAAAACATTATCAACTGTATATTTAGAGCTAAATGAAATGGTTGGTTTACCAGAATTTCTACTTCCTTTTTTAGTAAAAATTTGAATAACACCATTACCTCCTTGGGCACCATAAAGTGTCCCTCCTGCGGCACCTTTAATAACCTCTACTCTATCTACGTTACTTAAGTCTAAGGAATATAAATCGTAAACTTGAATTCCATCTAATAAGATTAATGGGTAAGAACCAGATAATGAGTTGTAAGATCTTAAAACGATATCTGCTCCAGAACCAGGTTGACCGCTATTGATTAAGATTTGAGCACCTGCGATTTTACCTTGTAAAGCTTGTTCAATTGAAGCAGTTGCACTTTTTGGTAAATCTTTACTTGAAAGCGTTGCTAAGTCAATACCGACTGTTCTTTTATCTCTAGCAACACCCACCCCTGTTACAACAACTTCAGAAAGATCTTTTACATCTTCTGCTAATTGTACAGTGATATTATTTTGCGCATTCACTTCTTTAGTGGCATAACCGACAGCAGAAACAACTAGTTTACTACCCGTTTTTACAATAATAGAAAATGAACCGTCACTACCAGAAGTAGTTGCTTTTTTGGTGTTTTTTTCGAAAATTGTAGCTCCATCTATAGGAGTATTCTTTTTTTCCGATAAAACTTTACCCTTGATGGTAATACTTTGAGCATTTACGTTAACAATAAAAGCCATTGTTAATATGCTTAGCAAAAAATTTTTAATCATAAATTGAATTTATTTGATGAAACTGAATTCTATTCAGGGACTAAAATATTAATAAATTGTTAATTTTTCAAAAAAAATAGTGTGTTTTTAGTACACTTTAGATAGTGTAAAAACTTGTTATTTTTTTGAATTATGTATAATATTTTTATATAATATATAAATTGATACTAGGTAGTAAATTACGGCAAATACTTATTTTTAAAACCCGATTCTCATTATATTTACACCATGAGCAAGTCCAAATCGGCTTTTTTTTGCAATAATTGTGGCTACGAATCCACCAAATGGGCGGGTAAATGCCCATCCTGTAATGAATGGAATACTTTCACTGAAGAGCTTATTGATAGCGGTAAAGAAAAAGAAGACAGTTGGGAAGGCTACCACAATAATCAAAAGGGGACCCAAGTTATTTCCATCAACGAAGTAAATAGTCTAACTGAAAAAAGAATTGATAGTTCCGATCCAGAATTAAACCGCGTTTTAGGAGGTGGAATTGTACTTGGCTCGATTGTGTTAGTAGCAGGTGAACCTGGCATTGGTAAGAGTACTTTGTTTTTGCAACAAGGTTTAATGATGAAGGATCAAGTGGTATTGTACATCAGCGGAGAAGAAAGTATTCAGCAAATAAAAATGCGTGCAGATAGATTAAATTTGAAAAATGAAAATTTTTTCCTGCTTACTGAAACCCATACTGCGCCTATCTTTAAAGCCATCAAAAAATTAAAACCAACGGTAGTCATTGTTGATTCTATACAAACATTAGAATCCAATTTAATTGAAGCAGCTGCAGGAAGTGTTTCTCAAATAAAACAAACCGCTGCCGAATTTCAACGCTTTGCCAAAGAAACAGGCACCCCTGTTTTTTTAATTGGACATATCACCAAAGAAGGTACCATTGCAGGTCCAAAAATTTTAGAGCACATGGTGGATACCGTATTGCAATTTGAAGGGGATCGTCATTATGCTTATCGAATGTTGCGTACTTTAAAAAATCGTTTTGGCGGCACCAGCGAATTGGGTATTTACGAAATGACTGGCGAGGGCATGAAAGTAGTTACGAATCCTTCTGCATTTTTAATCGCTCAAAGAAATGAATCCCTAAGTGGTAGCACCATTGCTGCCTCTATGGAGGGGATGCGTCCCTTATTAATTGAGGTTCAAGCACTTGTAACACAAAGTGTGTATGGAACGCCTCAAAGAACAGTGACAGGTTTTGACCTAAGACGTTTACAATTATTATTGGCGGTACTAGAAAAAAGAGGGGGATTTGCTTTTGGGATGAAAGATGTATTTGTAAATATTGCTGGTGGCTTAAAAATAGAAGACCCTTCCTTGGACTTGGCTATTATTTTGTCATTGCTTTCCTCTTATGGAGATATTCCTTTGCCTCAAGGCATTTGTTTTGCAGGTGAAGTAGGATTAAATGGAGAAATTAGAGCCGTGAACAGAATTCAACAAAGAATTGCTGAAGCAGAAAAATTAGGTTTTGAAAAAATTTATATCGCTGGGTTCAATAGCAAAGGGTTGGATATAAAAAAACACAGCATAGAAATTGTCGCCATAGAAAGAGTAGACGAAGCGTATCAGTTATTTTTCTAGTGTTCCTTTATTTTTACAATAAGGCCAAAGATTATTTTCTTGCATTCTTGCATTTGTTTTATCCGCACCTATGCTTAGAATGTGGTACCGACTTGCTTCCTAGCGATTCAGTTTTATGTATTAGTTGTGAAAAAAAGCTGCCTTATACCGACCTGTTTAGCATTGAAAACAATATCATTGAAAAAATTTTTTGGGGAAGAAATGTAATCCTTGCTGCAGGTGCAGGTTTGTTTTTTACAAAAGATAGTATAGTACAAATTTTAATTTTTGAATTAAAATATAAGCAAAATAAAAAAGCGGGTTGGCTTTTAGGAAGAATTATTGGCGCCGCTATGCAACACTTAAATCGGTTTAATAAAATTGATTTGCTCATTCCTATTCCTATCTCCCTAAAAAAAGAAAGACAAAGAGGATTTAATCAATCCATTGTCATTTGCGAAGGCATCCAACAAATTTTACCAACCTTAAAAATGGCCTCCTCCTTAAAGAAAAAAAAAGCTACCAGCAGCCAAACAAATAAAGGAAGGCTGCAACGAAGTGAACATTTGGATCAAGTATTTGAACTACAAGAGGCCCATGTCCTAAAAGGAGCCAACTTATTGATAATAGATGATGTGATCACCACAGGAGCCACCCTAGAAGCTGCTCATAAATGTCTTTGGCAGGCTCGGCCCAACTCCATTTCTATTGCGGCAGCGGCTTACACCCTCTAGTCAACTTTTTATTGTATTTTTTGTTACTTTTAAAAGACAAATCAACCCTATGAAATACCTATTAAGCACTTTACTTCTTATTTTAACTCTAAACATGAGCGCTCAAAGCATACATTCCTTTAATGTTAAAAGTATCGACGGCAGTTCGCTGAACCTAGCCAAATACAAAGGCAAAAAAATACTGATTGTGAATACCGCCTCTAAATGCGGTTACACTCCACAATACGAAGCGTTGGAAAAAGTGTATGAACTATACAAAGACAAATTGGTCATTGTTGGTTTTCCTTGTAATCAATTTGGTGGACAAGAACCAGGCAGCAATGAAGAAATTGTAGCCTTCTGCAAAAAAAATTATGGTGTTACTTTCCCATTGGCTGATAAAATTGATGTAAAAGGCGACAATACCGCTCCTATCTATCAATGGCTTACACAAAAAGAAAAAAACGGAGTACTAAATGCAAGCATCAGTTGGAATTTCAATAAATTTCTGCTTGATGAAAATGGTAAAATGATGGCTTATTTTCCAAGCAATGTAAAGCCAGATAGTGACGCCATTTTGTCTTATCTAAAATAAGTCGCTTCCCAAACTATCCATTATCTTCGCTACATGTTATTAAGTGAAGTAATAGGGCAAGAACCATTAAAGAAACAATTGGTTCAAATGGTGCAACATCATAGGTTAAGTCATGCCTTATTGTTTGTTGGACCAGAAGGGGCAGGCGCATTGCCTTTGGCCATTGCCTTTGCGCAATACATTGTAAGTATCCCGAATCAAAAAAATACAGACACTGCTGATTTATTTGGAGCAGCTACCGAAAATGTTTCGCCCGAAAAAATATATAGCCCTGATGAAATTGCTACCTTGCCAGCTTATCATAGAGCAAGTAGTTTAATGCATCCTGATTTGCATTTTTCATTTCCTTCTATTTCAGAAAAACCAGGACAAAAAAATATTAGCGCGAACTTTATTGAAGAGTGGAGAGAGTTCATCAACATTTATCCATACGGCAATGCATTTGATTGGCTTCAATTTATTAAGGCCGAAAACAAACAAGGAAATATTAGTGCGGATGAATGTTCAGAAATTATAAAAAAACTTTCTTTTAAAAGTTTCGAAAGTGCTTATAAAGTATTGGTACTTTGGATGCCAGAATATTTAGGTAAGGAAGGAAATAAATTATTAAAATTAATTGAGGAACCACCAGACAATACTATTTTTTTATTAGTAGCTGCCAGTGAAGAAAATATATTACCTACTATTTTAAGTAGATGCCAGTTTATTAAAGTGCCTCGACTTACTAAAGAAGAAATTGAACAAGCTTTAATCGGTAAAGGAAAAATTGAACCTGAAAAAGCAGCACAAATTGCCTCCATGTCTGATGGAAATTATAGAGAAGCTTTGCATTTATTACAACAAAGTGACGCCGACTTTTTAGCACATATAAGGGAGTGGCTAAATGCCATTCTTAAAAATGGACCTTTGGCGCAGATGAAATGGGTCGATGAAATAAGTAAAATGGGTCGCGAACCTCAAAAGCAATTTTTAAAATACTTCAATCACTTATTAGAACAAAGTATACGCCTTAAAGTGCTGGGCAATGACCTACCCTTAGACCCCGCTTTAAAAGACTTTGCCTTAAGAATTAATAAAATAGCTGGAGTAGGTCAAATGGAGGCTATTGTTCAGGAAATTGACAAAGCCACCTACTATATTGAGCGCAATGCCAATCCAAAAATGCTATTTATGGCCTTGGGCATCAAGTTCTATCATATCATTCAGAACAAAACCTTAATTTTGTCTGAGGCATAGGTAGTGAGAATGAAATCAGGAGCTTAGCACCCATGCATGGTATTTTAATCATTAACAGTAGAATTTAGAATATATGGGATGTGGATCATGTGGAACAGGTGCACCTAATGGCTGTAAAAGCAATGGTGGTTGTAGTACTGGAGGCTGTAACAGACTAAATGTACATGATTGGCTGCGCGATTTGCCAATTGATGATATTGCTACTCAATGCAAAGTAGTAGAGGTTAGCTTTAATCAAGGCAGCCGAAAAGAATTCTTCAAAAATACTACATTACAACATTTTGAGAAAGGGGACTATGTCACTGTCGAAGGCGTCAACGGATTTGATCTTGGCGAAGTTTCCTTGACAGGTGAACTAGTTAGAATTCAATTGAAAAAAAGAGGGACTGATGAATTTAGTCCTGAAATGAAAAAAATTCTAAGACCTAGTAACGAAAGAGATTTAGAAACCTACCAAATCAGCAAGAGCAGAGAAGCGGCTATGTTAGCCCGAAGCAGAGCTGCTGCTAGAGACTTAAGATTAGAAATGAAATTAAGTGAAGTAGAGTTGCAAGCAGATGGTAAAAAAGGTACTTTCTTTTATACAGCCGATGACCGTATCGATTTTAGAGAGTTAATTAGAACTTTTGCGAATGAGTTTAAAGTAAAAGTAGAGATGCGTCAAATAGGAATTAGACAAGAAGCTGCAAAAGTAGGAGGAATTGGTAGTTGCGGAAGAGAATTATGTTGTAGTACTTGGTTGCATGATTTTAAAAGCGTGAACACAACAGCTGCGCGTTATCAAAACTTATCCATCAATCAAACTAAATTAAGTGGACAATGTGGTCGCTTAAAATGTTGTTTAAATTTTGAATTAGATACTTATTTAGATGCCTTACAAGCTTTTCCAGATTATGCAGACACTTTGCAAACAGTGATGGGTCAAGCCTTTTTAATTAAGAAAGATATTTTCAAAAACTTAATGTGGTATACTTTGCCTAATAATACTAAGCATTACCCTTTAACCATTGAGCGTGTCATAGAAATTAAAAAATTAAATAAACAAGGTATTGCAGTAGAAGAATTACAAGCAGTAGAAATCACTAGTAAAAATAAAGAAGTAGAACCAGAATTTGTAGAATTAGTAGGTCAGATAAGTTTACGTTCATTGGAAAAGAATGATCGCAGAAGAAGAGACCAACAAAGAAATAACAACGATCGAAGACCAATGAATAACGATAGGAATCAAGATAGAAACAACAATCGACCTAATTTCAACAATGGACCTCGTCCGAACAATGGACCTCGTCCAAACAATGGTCCAAGACCAAACAATGGCCCAAGACCGAACAATGGTTCTAACAATAACAACACTAGTAATAGTGGACCGGCCAATAACCCTACTTAATTAAAAGAAGTTTATTTTTTTGATCGATACAATTTAAACGTAAAGTTTTTCTAATTCATTGTTTGTAAAATCCATTAATTTTTTTACATAATCAGGTGAAAAATTAAATTCAATACCTGCTGTTTGAAACAGTTCTGGTAAAGTTTTAGTACCTCCCAAACTTAAAGCAGTCATGTAGTTTTCTAAAGCACTTGCTGGATTATTTTGATATTGCATCCACATTCCAATGGCCCCCAATTGAGCAATACCATATTCTATATAATAAAAGGGCACTTCAAATAAATGCAATTGTCTTTGCCAAGATACTGCTCTAAAATCATCTAGACCACTGTAGTCAATACTATCGGTAGAAAACTCTTTGACGATGGCACTCCAGGTGATGGTTCGTTCTTCAATAGTATGATTTGGATTTTCGTATACCCAATGTTGAAATTTATCAATAATCGCTATCCAAGGAAAAATAGTAATGGTACGCTCTAATTGATGTTCTTTGGCTCGATTCAAATCCGATTCTTTATCAAAGAATGATTGCCAATGATTCATCGTAAATAATTCCATAGACATACTAGCTACTTCGGCAATCTCCATGGGGTATTCTTTGAAAGCACTTAGTGGTAATGGATGTGCCAAAAAAGAATGTATGGCATGGCCGCCTTCATGCACCATCGTAGTTACATCCCCCATTTGACCTGCTGCATTCATAAAAATAAAAGGCGCACCCGATTCTGCTAGTGGGCAATTATAACCCCCTGGGGCTTTTCCCTTTCTACTTTCTAAATCAAAATGTTTTAGCTCATTCATTTTTTTCAAACAGTCAGCAAAAAATGGATTGATTTGTTCAAAACAGGCAACCGACTTTTCAAATAAATCTTTTCCATCGGTGAAAGGCCTCAAAGGCAAACTGCCTGCTGGCTCAGCTTCTGTGTCCCAGGGTTTTAAAGTAGTTAAGCCTAAGTTCTTTTTTTTGCGTGCGTATATTTTATCAATGAGTGGAAGCACATGCAATTTTATCGCTTCATGAAATTGAAAACAATCTTCTTTTGAATAATCAAATCTTCCTAGCTCCACAAACTTGTAATCTCTGTAATTAGCAAAGCCTGCATTCAAAGCCATTTGATTTCTTTTTTGAATTAAACTACTAAACAAATCATGTAAGCTTGTTTTGTCCTGCAAACGACGCTCTTGCACTTTACGATATACTTCTTCTCTTACTGATCTATCTTCATCTTCCAAAAATTTGGCGGCTTGTTGTAAAGTATATTCCTGCTCTCTAAAATGAATTGTCATTTTTCCTGCAATGGTTCCATATTGTTGCTGGAGTACACTTAGTTCTGCTTGAATAGGTATATTTTCATCTCTAAAAAGTTCTATGCTTTTTTTAACAGATCTTAAATAAGTAAAATACAATTCCTGATTTAATTCTTTGGTAAAAGAGCAATTAATTAATTTCTTATTTAATGCATCCGCATAAGGTTGCATTTTAGGTTGAATTTCCATGCAGAAAAAATTAAAAGACTCCTCCAATGATTTATCAGTGGTATCACAGGTCATTTTTATTTGTCTCCAGCAAGCATCTTCACTTATAAATGCCTCTAATTCACTTAAGTCCAATAGCCATTTTTCAAGTGTTTTAACTTCGGTGATAGGACGCTCCAATAGTTCCTTAAAAAAGGATTCAATACTTGCCCAATCGGTTAAAACATAGTCTTTTGGTAAGTAATGATGAGGCAATTTTTGAATGTCGGCCGTTCTTGGCATAAGATGAAATTTTAAGAGGCAAATTTACTACTTTTACACACTTCAAAAGCGATTAAAGTGTCCGATACCATTCATTTACTGCCAGACCACATTGCCAATCAAATTGCGGCCGGTGAGGTGATTCAAAGACCTGCTAGTGCGGTGAAGGAATTATTAGAAAATGCAGTAGATGCTGGTGCCACCGAAATTCGCTTATTGGTGAATGATTCAGGCAAAGCATTGATTCAAGTCATTGACAATGGTAAAGGAATGAGCCCACAAGATGCACAAAATGCATTTGCGCGCCATGCTACTAGTAAGATTACTACCATTGAGGATTTATTTCAAATAAGAACCATGGGATTTCGTGGAGAAGCTTTGGCATCCATTGCTGCAGTTGCTCAAGTTAGTTTAAAAACAAGACGCGCCCAAGATGAATTAGGCACCAGCGTAGAAATTGAAAATAGTAAGGTAACGGAAACAAGTGCTGTCGCTTGCGCCATTGGAACCACCATTAGCATGAAGAATTTATTTTTCAATGTACCCGCCCGTCGTAATTTTTTAAAAAGCAATAGCGCCGAATTCAAACATATTATTGAAGAATTTACCCGCGTTGCATTGGCCTTTCCCGAAGTTCATTTTAGTTTAACCAGCAATGGGCAGGATGTATATCATTGGGAAGGGGGTAGTTTTAAACAAAGAGCCATTCAGGTTTTAGGAAATAGCTACCAAACAAAATTAGTCACCGTAGGTGAACAAACCGATTACTTAACCATCACTGGTTTTGTTGGAAAACCCGAGACTGCTAAA